>OLPY01000655.1_pt1 | contig 28035 bp, 8 predicted proteins | sample 1672481 | NCBI WGS metagenome assembly OLPY01 (sample SAMEA3136691, study PRJEB25190) | human gut metagenome | biome: human gut; feature: human-associated habitat; material: faeces | place: Austria | collected 2013 | reverse complement strand
CCACATTTTGGATCTTGTTTCTTTCAATTACGTCCTTCAGATAAACATTTGCAAAAATGTTTTTCAGGTAATCTGCCTTCTGTCGTTCACTCTGTAAACCTACGACCTGCGGCAATCCTCCATAGATCATGTAGTCATCCCAGGCATCGTCGTAATCACCTTCATAGACAGAATAAACCTCTGCAAAAGAGAGGGGATAGATTCTGATCTCATCACCTCTGCCACGGAACTCGGTCACAATGTCGCTGGACAGAAACTTAGAATTGCTTCCGGTGACATACACATCAATGTTGCTCATCATATTATTGAATGGCATCGAGATCTCATCCAAAGTCTTCCCCCATACGCCCGCATCCTGCAAAACAAGACCCTCCGATAAAATCACATTTCCTTCATTCTGAAGAATCACTTGCAAGCCAAATAAATCCCTATAAAACTCTATGGATTTTTCTATATCATCTACCACAATCAGTACATTCTTTAGTTACTGCATGGCTATAATGCAAAATATAATGTAAATTTAAAGGAGAAAATACACATGAAAAAAATTAAGGAAATAGCTTCAGGATTATTAATACTTCCTTTCAGGTATAGATGACTACACTGTTAAATTCATTTAAATTTCTCTACAAAAGCTCACTGCTGGTTCAAAAAATACCAACAGTGAGCTTTTATTTCTTACCCCCTATTTCCTTTTCCTGCGAATAATCACTACTGTAATTATTGCTATGCAAGCTACCATGACCAAAACTATCGGAAGAAGATTTCCTTCATCACCAGTTTGCACTGCCTGACCTTTTTGATCTGTATTTTGACCTGCATTATTTTGATTTCCTCCTACATCTACTGTAGTTTTCTGTACCAATGCGCGACGTGCATTTTCTAATTCTTCTGTTGCTGCTTTTACTTCTTTTGCACTACCTGACTTCAGAAGTTTTTTCGCTTTTTTCAATGCATCTTCTAATCTCTGATAAGAGTCTTCTGTATACAACTCCTTATCCACTTTTTCAGCCGCCTGAATCTTATCCTTTAATGCTTCTACATTAACCAGTTTTTTCATTGCCTCTTGAATCTTATCAATATATTTATCATCAGCGCTCTTTTCTGCCTCTGCGACAATATCCATCAATTCCTTATAAGAGTCTTCTGTATAAGATTCAGCCTTCAATGCCTTCGCTGCCTGAATCATCTGCTCCAAAGCTGCTTTATCACTTGTAGTCAATCCATTATATTTTTCTTCGATTAGTTTCAGCGCCTGTGCAACCTGTTCTTTTGTACCTGCATCAAGAAGTTGTTTTCCTGCTTCTACAGCTGCAACATAAGACTGATAACTTTCTTTCGTATATAAAGTACCGTCTACGCTTTCTGACTGTTTAATCGCTGCCTTCAGAGTACTGATATCAACTAGATTTGACATTCTATTCTGGAAAGCAGTTCTCTTAGCAATAAATTCTTTTGGATTTACACGTTCTGTTCCGGCTATTTCTGCCTCTTTATCCGTAGCCACCAACGTATCAATTTCTGATTTAATCGCTGTCAACGCCTGATAACTAGCTTTTGTATACGGATCTGCTTCAACCAAATCATATTTTTTCGTTTCCAGCTCTGCAAGTTCTCTGTTTCTTGTAGAATATACGAGATTACTCTGCGCTTCTGTCACATTTTTCATCAGCTCATCTGCATCTGTCTGCGACAAATTATCCGGAGTTTTCATTGCCTTTTCCAACTTGCCAATTACATTTGCATATGCAGAATAAGTAACTTTTGTATAAATTGTTTCCTCATTACTGATTTTTTCAGCCAACACTTCATTCATCTTTGCGACGGTTTCTTCATTCGCTTTTGTCTTTGCATTTGTACGTGCTGACTCTAATGCTTTAATCGCTGAATCCACCATTGCCTGACTTGCATTTTCATTATCATAGATTTCCTGTGCAGTTTCTTTTGCCTGTGTGTAAGCTGTTTTGCTATCAGCTGTCCATGTGTCATCCTCTGCTTTTGCAAGCTCTGCTTTTAATGTTTCTTTGTTTACTTCTCCGCCACGTTCTGATGAAGTTTCAATCTCAGCAATTTCCGGAATTACATCTTTCCAAGTAACAGTCAGTGTTTCCAGCATTTTTCCTTCCGGAATAACAAACTCATTGATTACTTGATTCAGTTTTCCAAGGTTTACTTTTTCACTAGCTTTTGTAACATTACTTTTATCTAAATAAGTTGCTGTAACATCTGCTTTAGAAATATCGCCGATCTGTATCAGACGAACAGATGCGATTGATGTTGGATCTAACACTCTCCAGGTAAATGAGCTGTTCTTTTTAGAAGACTTATAAGTTGTACCATAGCTTCCATCCCGCATATTAGACGGAAGCTTTCCTGCTTCTTCAATTGCTTCTGACACAATCTGTCTACTCTGCTCAGGAGAAATATATTCTCCTCCATTGATCTGCAGTTCATTAATTGCAACCCATCTATGATTATATGTTTCATTCGGCATGATGCGGATATATCTTCCATCTACATCCAGACCTGTTGCTTCTTTATACATATATCCCGGATTTTTATCATCATGGGTCAGAGTAATGCCTTGCATGTCTTTCGCTACTGTATTATCATGCACATTTTGAGTTGGTTTTCCAACCGTCATAACCTCTGTCCAGTTTTCACCATCTGTTGACACTTCAAATTTTGCATTTCTCAAATAATTCAACTGTGTTTCTACAATATAGTAACGCAGAGAGTTAAAGTGAATAACTTGTCCCAGATCAAATGTGATATGTTTGCCAGCTTCCTGTTTTCCATTGATCATACCCAATGTACTTAATTTTCCATCAAATACATTTCCAACAGTTCCTGCCACACGCATATCATTTGCATCCTGTGCTTTTTCAAAGTCTGTATCTACTTTTTTAGCTCCGACAAACTTATAAGTCACTTTAAAATCATTCAAAGTAATCTGGCTTGCTTCTTCGCCATTATTTTTAATGCGTATATACGCTGCATCTACATTTTTTGCATCCGCTGCGTAAGGCTTCCATGTGATTTCATTCATAGACGTCTCCAGAACTACATTTTCCGAAAGTGCCGGAATTGTAATATTCTGTATTGCTTTGATATCGCCAAGTTTCACTCCGATATACTCGTCTTTGTTCAATGTAACTGTTCCGTTACTTAATGAAACACTGCCTTCCTCCAGACTTGCAGTGATATTTGTATCAACGTTCGTATAAAGCCCTGCTCTCGCACCACTTGCATCTTCATTTGCCGGAGAAAGAATCTCTATTTCACCAATTCTTACCCAGCCTCCTGTTACTGTATTATTATGAATACGCACCGCTTTTACATTAGCAACATTTCCGAATGAAATGGTCTGATCACCTTTATCCGACAATGTACCCGCTTTTGTCCATGTACTCGTTCCCTCAATCTGATACTCTACATCTGCATTGCTGAACTTATCACTCTTTGCTGAAACTCCCTGCACTAAACGGAAGGAACCAATTGTTTTTGGCTCCGGGAAAGTAACTGTCAATGTTGCTCCTGCTGGAATTGTATCTCTTCCGGGGTTTTCGTATGGTCCTTTTGCCAGCCATACTTCACTGCTGTTATCTCCATCAAAATATTTATCTTCCGATGCGTTATTTTGTATAGATATCTGCTCATATGTAACAGTTCCTGTATATCTTTTCTGTGTATTTGGATTGATTCCGGTGTCAATATAATCAGTTACATATTTTGCCATCGCTTTAATAAACGGAACAATATGCTGTACTCCGACTTCTGCTTTTTCATAATGATCCAGATACCAGAGTTCATGTGTCTTTGACTGCTCGAATGCAGCTTTTGCTTCTGCATTATAACGAAGTGCAGTATCTGCATCCTCATTGACAATTGCCTTAATAGCATTCAAATATCCAATTGCTGAAACAGTTGTATCATCCCAGCAATCCAGCCAATATACAATCTGATCTCTAACCTTTATGTCTACAGCCTGTTCTCTATAAACAGCAGCTGCATTCTGTAAAATCTGGAATTCCGCAATCAATGCATCCGCTTCTTCTACAGTAACTGTACCTGTCTTTAATTTATCACGAAAATCCGTCAGTTTCGGAGCTAAATCTACGGATTCCTGCAATGCTGTTACTCGAGAATCCATGTTCTGATTCATCATATGTTTAGACAATTCATACAACGCTGTAGAGGCTTCCGTTTTCGCTGCTGAATTGTGGTCTACATATTTGAAAGAATCCTGCCATGCCTTGTTTGCTATATCTGCATTTTCCCAAATATTCCATGAATAACATGCATTTCCGAAAATTGCCACTTTACTTGGCTCTGACTGCTGCATCGGATTAAGTACGATACCTTGAATCTTTGCCGGATCAACTCCTGGATGTAGGAATGTTGTATATCCGCCCATGATCAGATGGCTTTTAGAATTATCTGTACAAGGCCAGTTAATCCACATATAAGGACCGCGTCCCGCATTATTCGTAAATGTATTGGTAAAGTTCTGGTTTACTTCGCCCCATACTCTACCGCCTGTCATAACAACCTGTACATTTTCCGGGAAATTTTTGTAATATGCCTGTCCGTTGTACATATATTCCTGTGGACAAAACGGCAACGTCTGTTTCAAATCCGGATATGTTTTTTTCATTTCTGCCAGCCACGCTGTCATATCCGTTAAAAACTTATTATAATTATTTCCACCTACGTTTCCCGCATCGTCTGCCAGAATTGCAACCTGTCTGACACCGGCATCAATCACCTGAGCAAGTTTATCTTGTACTGCTTTTAAATCAGCTTGATAATTGCCGTCAAATCTAACCGGATTATACATAAACGTATGAAGTGCATACACAAAACGGCATTTAGATGCATTCCCAGCTTCTGCCAAAGGTCTGATTAATGTATTCAGTTCCTCTTCTGTATATAATTCTCTCCATTTTGCATTATGCTTTGGATCATTTTTCGGTGCATAGAAATAGGAATTCAGTTTATAATAACCGCCCCATTTCATAAGATTGATTCTATCTTCTGTAGACCATGGATTTCCATAATACCCTTCAATAAATCCACGACTTGCAACATCTGCCCAGTCCTCAATGTGAAAATTCCGGATGGTATTACTATCCATCTGCTTCAAAATATGATACAACGTCGTCAATCCATAATAACTTGCATCTGTGTCTGCACCTACTACAGTAATCACATCATCATTACTATCCAATACATAGGCGTCCAGCTTTTCATACAAATCCGCTGACTGCATATTCACATGTTCATTTGCATAAGTATCTGCAACTTCTCCCGAACCATCAATTCCAACAAGAATATTCGTCTTGCCCTCTTCAATTGACTCGGATGTGGTCACTGTTACCCCGTCTTTCAACGCAAGTGCTTCTGCTAATTGATCTTTCGTTGCCTGATCGATTCCTGATTCATATACTACATTGACCTCGTTTTTGATAACATAGTCACCTTCCGTATATTGAACCACCTGTGGATTCGGATAAATTTCATACTCTGCAGCCGCAGCTTCACTCCGGACTGGCGATATTGTCAGTCCGGAAACAGTCATTACTAATGCCATGACTCCTGCAGCGAATTTCTGAAAGCCTTTTTTGTTCTTTCTATCAATTCGTAATTTTTTCAAAATTTCCTCCTTAAAAGGATTGTCACATAATACTCTTCAAATTGATTATTTAACATCTTTCCTTTTCTTTCCAATCATTATAGCTCCTACTATTCCTACTATACCAGCTGCTGCTAATGCAACTACGCAAATTCCTACTGATGCAGTATCCCCTGTTTGTACTGCATTATTTGAATTGTTTGTATTGCCTGTATTTCCTTTGGAGCTACCATTTCCGTCCGGTTTACCTGAACCCTGGTTTCCTGAATCCGGTTTTTCTGGATTCGGTTTTTCTGGATTCGGCTTTTCTGGATCCGGCTTTTCTGGATCCGGCTTTTCCGGACCCGGCTTTTCTGGATCCGGCTTTTCTGGATCTGGTTTCTTAGCTTCTGTCACTGTGATTGCAAACTCTGTTTCAAAACCACCATAGGTCACTGTTACTTTTGTATTTCCTTTAGACAACGCTGTCTTTGTATCTGGATTAAATGCAAAGTCTTTTGCAGTCTCTTCTGAATATACAACATCCGCCGTTGTACCATTGTCATATGATGTAGTAAGTACAAGACCTGTAGGATCTAAGGTTTCTCCTTCTTTATATGTTGTTTTTGTCGGGAAGCTCTTTATGGAAATATTATTCATTTCCGGTTTTTTCAACTCAATTGTAAATGATACCTCTTGACTTCCTGTATATCCATACTGTCCAATACCTGTTACGATTGCAGTTGCAGTTCCTGGTGCCTCATTATTATTATAAGTAAGTTTGTAGTCTATGCCATATCTGAGCACCTTATCTCCCAAGGTAACTTCAATGTCTTCTTTTGACAATGTTACCGGATGATCTTTATCTACAACAGAAACCAGTTTTTTCTCATTTGTAAGAGAAACAGTTGCATCTGAAATGTCTGTCTTTGAATCTGCTTTACGCAAGCGAATCTCTGCAGCACTTGCAAATTTATTCTGCTGTGATCCTTCACCATAAGTTTCAACGCCGGTAAGTCGAACATATTTTGCTTCTGTCGGTTCATTAAACATTGCGATATACCAGTCATCTGTATTATCCCAATTTCCAACAGAAACTTCTGTCCAATTTTGATCGTCCTTACTTACCTCTACTCGATACTTACTGATACGTCCATTTGAAGCACCACCACGTCCTTTGTAGCGTAATGCATCTAGGCTAGTAATTTCATTTAACTCAAATTTAATCCAAAATGTATCACGACTCGCTTGCGGATTCCATGATGTATGCCAGATAGTACCTTCATTGCCATCTAAAACATATCTTGCCGGACCTTCATTGCCTTGTCCACTCTGTTCACTTCCAGCTGTCACCGACATTTTTTGGGTATCATAATCCCGTCCTGCATAAACTGGATCTGTATTTCCAACACCTTTTCCGTCTAAGTTGATGACAAATTCATTTCTGGTTGTATGATCTTCTGATTCAATGATTAGCTTCGCTTTATTTTCATACGGCGGTACATAAGTTACCGCTGCATTATCAGCTGCCACATAGTCTATTGTATCAATAACAATAGCTTCTGTATCAAAACTTCCTGCAGCAAGTTCTTCCTCACTTAACTCAAGACCATTTACCGTTAATTTAGAAAGATTTGCAGTAGAATTGGTCGTATATGAACCATTCCACTCAATAATCTCTACTTCTGTAATACCAGTACATGTTTCTGTTTTTCCTGCCTCTTGAGGAGTTGTATTTGTTACTTGCAGTTTTACAAAAGTTGCTACAGTTGGATCAAATGTATATGTATATGCTTTTACACGTTCTGGACTTTCATTTTCCGCAATTGTTTCTTCCACTGAAAGTTCTTTCCAACTTCCTTCATCTCCTGTTTCAGATACAAAGAGTTTTGTTCTTCCTTCCCGAGGGAATGTCATTGCACCATTATCTTTGGAATAATATACAACAATTTTTCCTACACGTTGCTGAGTAGCATAGCGGAATGTGATTTCAGAAGTTGGATCTGTATTTCTAGTTGCCCAGTTTGACCAACAAGTTGGATTTGCGCCTCCACTGTTGTTGTCTCCAATTTCTTTCTTTCCATCCTTAATTGCATCCAGTGTATCTGACTGTTGTCCTTCCGGTACATCCTGACTTAAGTATGCTGCGCTACTTACACTGGAGCCTAGCTCTATCTTCTGTTTTTCTACACGAATGGTCGCTGTAACCTCTACATTCTGTCCTAGAACATCTGCTGTTCCTTTCACTGTCACAATTCCTTCTGCATCGTAACTTCCATTCGGTTCTCCCCAAGCAACTGGGAAGGACGCATTCATTACTTCACCATCTTGAAGTACCGCCGGTCTAGATTCCGGAAGTGTCGGTTTCGTTCCAAGCGGAACAGTTGTTGAATAGTTCAGCAGGGAAACTACCTGGTCAATCATATTGACGATTACTGTAAGAGTATCTCCTGCCTCTGTTGTACCTGCTACAGAAAATGTACCACTCTGTGCAATCTGTTCTTCTGTAATTGCATCCCATGTTACAGGAATCTCTTTTTCACTTCCATCTGTATACACTGCTTTAACAGTACTCGGAAGCTGTGGCATATTACCGGTTTTTACATAGTAGTTTTTAGACATTTCGTAATAACTGATAGCCTTTTCTCCTGTTGTATCCTGTTCTACCGAAGTCGTTGTTACTGTCACTGAAGAAGTTTCCAAACCTTTTGCACTGGCTGTTACTGTAATACTTCCCGCTTTTTTTGTAGACTGTACAATTGCCAGTACTTTTCCTGCAAATGCATTTCTGCTATTTGCCTGATAGGAGGTATGATCGTCTTGTCTTCCGTTATCAATACCCACCAGTTTACCTTCGCCTTCTACTTTAAAGGTTACTTTATCTTCCGCATTCGGAATAATATTTCCGTCTTTATCTGTTACATCTACAGTTACATAAGTTAAGTCCGCTCCATCTGCTGCAATTGTATCGCGGTCAACTGTAGCTTTTAAATTCTTCTTCTCACCGGTGGTTGTTACAGATGTTCGACCATTCAGTTTTTCCTCTGAAATTTTCTGTCCATCCTGTCCGTAAGCTACTGCTGAAATTGTACCTGCTTTATACGGAACCTGCCATGTCAGATATAAATTCTTATGTTCTGTACCAGACTTATCCGTGCCTTCATAATACTGATATGTATACCCTTGTGTATTTGACTGTTTCTGTGTAAATTCCTTTGTCCCAAGGCTCTTCTTATCACCCGTTTTTGCATCTGTAAAGAATAATTCTACTTTTTTCGCATCTGTATAAACGACAACCGGAACCTTTCCACTGCTATCTTTCTTCACTGCATCTTCATTCCATGCCGGTAAAATATGAAGGGTATTTACTTCGTCATTCCACTGGCTCTGATAGAAGTAGTAACTATCTTTTGGAAATCCTGCAGTGTCAATAATTCCAAAATATGAATTCTTTGGAGACGGCCATGTTCCTTGTGCTCCTTTTCCAGTTCCGTTCCATGGTGTCGGCTCTCCAATATAATCAAAACCGGTCCATACATATTCGCCTGCCACAAAATCTCTCTTAATAACCTCGTACCAGGCACTGCTGGCAACTGCCCCCCAGTTAACTGCTGAATTATCATAGGATGTTAACTTCTGACCCGTCTTACTTCCATCTATTCTGTCATATACACCTCGACTATTGACTGCTGAAGCAGTTTCAGAACCATACAACTTCCAATTTGGGTTACTATTATGAAGCGTATCATAATCATTTCCAGAGCAATAATTCAAACCAACCGTACCATTTGCAGTTGTCATAGCATCCATCATGTTTTTCGGTATTCCAATCTTATTACCTTTTAACACGTTGTCGCCACGTGTTGCCGGTCTTGTGGTATCCAACGCAGTTGTCCAATCAATCAAATTCGCCTGAACATTTGCATACGCCTGTGTCAATACACCGGTTGCACCTTCCTGAACTTCATTTCCGAGGGACCACATGATAATAGACGGAGCATTCCAGCCACGTTTTACTGCTGCTGTTAAGTCATATTTTGCCCAAGTCATTCCATTTTCTTTTCCAAGAATCTGATTACTTTCACCTATTGTCTGATTGAAGAATCTGGCATAATCATTGTTATTTCCATTCTTGGCATTTTGCCAGCCATCAAACATCTCTTCTACAACAAGGATACCTTTTTCATTACAAATATTTATCAGTTCTTCTGCTGCCGGGTTATGTGTAACACGAATGGAGTTACATCCCATTTCCTTTAAGATTTCCACCTGACGCTCAATTGCACGTTCCCATGCCTCTGCTCCAAGCGCTCCCTGATCGTGGTGCATACACACACCTTTCAGTTTCATATTTGTTCCGTTTAATGAAAATCCACTATTTTCATCAAATTTAAAATAACGGAATCCATATTCTGTATCGTAAGTATCTACAACCTCTTCACCAATCTTTACTTCTGTACGCACTGTATAAAGCGCCGGATTTGTAGTACTCCATAATTCTGGATTCTGTGCATTTACTGTTGCATCAATCGCTGCGGTTTCACCTGCCGCAATCGCTTTTGTTTCTGTTGTCACAGTTCCGATATTAGCGCTTGGCTCCCCACCTTTTTTGAAAATGGTATGAGTCAATGTCACATTCTGTTCTCTGTCTGAATCGTTTGCTACAGTTGTCTTAATATTAGTAGTCACCGCTCCGCCTTTTTCTGTTTCCAAATTTGGAGTTTCTACCTTTGTCCCATATAAGTCAACATGTACAGGATTTACAATATTCAAATCTACACTTCTATAGATACCACTTCCTGAATACCAACGGCTGGATGGTGTCTGATGATTTACCTTTACTGTAATTACATTCTCACCATCAAATTTCACCAAATCAGTGATATCAAATGAGAATGGAGTATAGCCATACGGATGGCTTCCCACCTGTGTTCCATTGACCCAGACTGTAGCATCCATATATACGCCACCGAAATCAATTCGCACACGTCTATTCTCCGCTGTTTTTCCAAGCGTGAAACTCTTTCTGTACCAGCCAATTCCACCCGGAAGATATCCGCTTTCTGCTTCCATCTTCGTTGAATACTCTTGTTCAATACTGTAGTCATGAGGCAGATTTACATGTTCCCATTTAGAATCATCAAATGCCGGTTCTTCCGCACCTGATGCATCTCCCAAATAGAACTTCCAGTTGTCATTAAAATTGACATCTCGTTTTGCTGCCGAATAATTGTTTACATAAACAACTTCTTTATCAGAACTCATCTGGCTTTCTGTTCCAGAAAGCACATTGACCGGAGTTCCTGCCGCAAATGAAACACTTGGAACAAGCATTCCAAAGGCAAGTGTCAGTGCAGCTGCTGCCATACCTTTTCTTTTTAAATTATACTTTTTCATACTTTTTTCTTTTTAGACTTTTTATAGCCTACTCTCTTCCTCCTTTTCCTTATTAATCTCTCGGAATCTTCGTAAATATTATCCTTATCCAAATACTCTTGCTCGTTCCACCTGGGATATCATTGAACGGTTTTGGAATCTGGATTTATCTTTTACCGAGCGAGAAATCATTATATATAGTTAATTTTAGTATCTCATAAAAATAAGAATGCAACTCGTATTTTTTGTTTCATCCCTCCTGATTCTTTGTCATATTCGGAACTCTCAATAACAGAACCTGGAAAGGGCTTATCACTCACTTAGCGCGCTACCCCTTTCTTTCGTTTTTGGATTATAATGTTCTGTGGTTGTAACATGCATTCAAGGAATATAAACCATTACAGCCAAGAAGTGGTTTCTTATAGAAGACTGCCGGGATACTCTTCAGAATATCCCGGCAGTCTTCTATAATTTTTTACTTTTCACAGCTCCGTAATTCATAACGGTCTGTTTCTGTTCATCTAGATTAACTTCTTTTTCTGCGATATACAAGTGTTGTGATCACTGCTCCAGCGGCTACCATTACAATTCCATACAATGCGAAATTCGCTGTATCTCCAGTCTTAATTGCCTTTACAGTGTTCTGTCCTGCACCACCATTCGGAGTTGAGCTATTAGCATTATTGTCCTTTGCTCCACTCTGATTCACATTTCCATTAGCGCTGTTATTACCACTATTGCCATTATTTCCAGCATTTCCATTGTTATTGCTGTTATTATTTCCATTATCTGGTTTCTCTGGATTTGGTTTCTCTGTCTCACCGTTTCCTTCTACCATAACCTTAAACTCTTTAGTGGCAACACTTCCATCTGTTCCAGTTACCTTTACTGTTACGATGACTTCTGTATCCTCTTGCGGTGTATTCACCTCGCCATTCAGCGCGATAATTCCTTCTGGATTCACACTACAAATCTCAATCTGTGCGTTTTCTGGTACTTCCGGTAATGCTAGTTTCTTCGTATCTTTCTTAATAGAAGTTGCAAAAGATTTATCTGCAATAATACGACGCATGATTTCTTCTGCAGTTATCACCTGCTCAGGCTCTGCATCCTTCTCAAATACTCCGATCAGGTCTACATCCTTTTCAACCTTAAATGTATACTTCGCATCGGTACTTAAAATATCCTCTGCATCTTTCAGCTTCCATCCTACGAAATGATGTCCTTCTTTCGCTGTTGCTGTTACTGTTGCCTCTTTGCCATCTTCATAGATTCCGTCCTCATGATCCATGCTGACTGTTCCCATTGTTTCAGCACTTGCTGTTGCTGTTACTGTATACTGTTTAACTGGCTCTGCATCCTTCTCAAATACTCCGATCAGGTCTACATCCTTTTCAACCTTAAATGTATACTTCGCATCGGTACTTAAAATATCCTCTGCATCTTTCAGCTTCCATCCTACGAAATGATGTCCTTCTTTCGCTGTTGCTGTTACTGTTGCCTTTTCTCCATCTTCGTAGATTCCGTCCTCATGATCCATGCTGACTGTTCCCATTGCTTCAGCACTTGCTGTTGCTGTTACTGTATACTGTTTCTTTACTACAGGATTTGCTACGAAGTTTGCTGTCAGTGTCACATCTTCTGTCACATCAAATACATGTGGATTTGCATCACTGACTTCTGTTCCCTCTGCGTTTGTCCAGTTTACGAAATGATATCCTGGATTTGCTGTTGCTGTTACTGTAGCGGTATCATACTTCTGATACTCGTTCTTATCGGTTACTGCACTTCCCATTGCCGGGTCATTTACTTGAACGGTCACAACTACTGGCTGCGGCGCTGTAAACGGTTTTGTCAGTTTCGCATTTGCCCAGTCACCATGATCGCTCCAGTTATTTGCACCTTTGTCCATAACCAATTTCAGTTCTGTTGCATCAGTTATATCAATATCACCTGTAAATCCTTTTGCTGTGTTAGTTCCCATTACATCACTTGTGAACTTCAGATTTCCATCCACATATACCTTAAATGTGATACTTGCCTGAGAAGGATTTATCTTTGTCTCACGGTCTACACCATAATAAGATGAAAAACTCGTATATCCTTTGCCAGTCAGATCGTAAATGATTGTAGAATCTGCATGGCTTCCGATTCCTTTATCAAAGGTTTCTTCCTTTGAACCGTCCCATAACGTCAGTGTGTTGTTTCCACAGCTCTTATCTTTTCTTGTCGGATTACCTGAATCTCCGGATGTCTGTGATGTCCAGTCAAGATCAGATAACCATGTATCTCCTGATGCATGAACTGTTACTTTATAAGTCTTTTCTGTGGACTTATCCGCAGAAGTTACTTTCACTTTCACATTGTTGTCACCTTCTGTCAGTCCCAGTTCTGCCGAAGCACTTCCTGTTCCTGTCTGAATCACTTTATCTTTCCAGATAACTTCTACGGTTGCATCCGCCTCTTCTGCTGTTGCATTGATTGTCACAGCAGATTCTGTTGCAGATGCTGTATATTTTAATGTATCTGCATCAAAGTTTTCTTTCAGAGATACATTTCCTCCAAGGCTTAATGCTTCCAAACGTGCATTTGCAGCATTCGGCACTTTCAGTTTCAGTTTATAGTAGACCGGCTCTGCACTTGTCTCAGGTGTCACACGGATCGTAATCTCATTGATTCCCGGTGCAACTGTCACGACTCCCTGAACAGTCTGTGCTGCGGATGTAACCTCTTTTCCGTTCACGATGGAAACAGTTGCTCTTGTACTCTGTGCTGTCGCTGTAACCTGCGCTGTTGTTGTTCCTGTTGCAATTGGGAGACTATATTCATAAACTCCCTCTGCCAGTTCGATTGTCTGTCCGTTTACCTGCATGCTTTCCAACAATGCATTGTTATCTCCCTGACGGCTGATTGTGAAACGATATTTTTTCATTGTCACGCCATCTTCTGCTGTAACATTTACCTCGATCAGATTTCTTCCGCTTGTGAGAACTGCGTTTCCGCTCAGTTCAGCTGTTTCTTTTCCATTCACCAGCACTTTTACTGTTGCCTTTGTATCCTCTGCTGCAAAGGAATACTTGATTTCCTGAACGTCACTTCCCGCTGTTGTCTGATAGAAAGTTGTTCCTTTTACAAACTGGAACATGTCTGTACTTTCACTAGTTTTTATATCAGCTGTCGCCAGATCTGCATTTGCAGATTTGACTGCTGATGCACCTGAATCTGTGCCATTTCCGGTTACTTTTACTGCATCAGACCATACAATGTCTCCTGCTGCACCTGTTCCGATCAGCGGTACATAAGCAGCTTTCACATATTTGCCTTTCAATGCTTTAGAAGCTGTCAGAGAAGTTCCCTCTACTCCGCTGATAATGGAATAGTTTCCATTTTCTTTATCAGCAACTGCCCATTTTACAATTACGGACTGTCCTGTAGTATCTCCTGCCGCTGTCAGGCTGTCAGCAGCTTCGTCATATGTTACCTTAACATTGGAGGCGGTCGGTTTCACTGCCTCTTCAACTAATTTTACTTCTTTATTATTCACTGTAACATCAGAATAAGTGATGGATCCTGTATTAGTTCCCTGGCTTGCGATTGCCAGCTTAAAATTACCGCTCAGGAAACCGCAGTCTGTTCTCGAACCGATGGTGGTCCAGTTGTTCTTATCTGCACTGTAGTAAGCTGTCACTGTGGCATTATTTTTTACCAATTTCAGCCAGATTGGATTTGTGCTTACATTTGCCCAGTTATTATATGGTTCCTCTACTGCACTTCTGTTCTGCTCTTTTACAAGTGCTACTGCACTGGTAGAGCCATCACGATGCTTCTTTTCCAGTGCTACATAATTGTCCGCATCATCATAGAGATAGATTCCTGCATCTGCCCATGTATTTGCAGGAGTTGCACCTGTCAGTTTGAATACAAGTGTCAGATTTGTTCTGTCTGTTCCTTCCGGCAATGGTTTTACAAGGACATTGCTCGGTGTCTGCTGATTGAAAAGCCCCTGACCGGTGAAATCCTGTTCCAGTCCGCCTTCAACGGTTGAGCTTACACGATATTTGTCAGATGCTGTCGGATAATCTACTGTAATATCTGATGCGATTGTCTTTCCGTTCTGCCAGATGGATACCAGTTTTGATGCTTCATAACCGTTGGCTGTAGATGCTGTCACTACAACACTTCCCGGTTTTACTGCTGTCAGAAGTCCTTGTTCAGTGATTGTTGCTTTATCAGTCTCAGTTCCGGTCTTGGCATCATAGACCTTCCATGTCACTGCGCTGTTCTTGTCTGCACCGTTCTCTTCAGCGTTCCATTTCAGATTTGCAGTATACTGGATCGTATCATTTACGTTAATATTTTCTTTGGTATCAGCTGCTGTCAGCTCTATTCCTTCCGGCAGATTACCAAGTTCACCTGCGTTGACTGTGAATGTAACTGTATTGGTCGGGAACTTACGTCCTCCAACAACCATATATCCTGTTACATTGGCTGTTCCTGCTCCAACTGCAGTTACGACACCTGTACTGGAAACTTTTACTACTTTTTCATTGTCAGATTCGTAGTACATCGTTCCGTTCGGTGCTGTTGTGGAATCTGCGTTTACCTTCATTGCATCATTGGTGACTGTAATATCAGAAGCACTCATATTGCTGATTGAACTTCCGGCATTCAATCCACCGTCATACTCATTTCCTTCGATCACTACATTTTTACAACCATTAAAGTTGTACAGTTTTCCTGATAAGGTATCACCACTTCCGCTTACGGTCAGTTCTGCACTGTCGGCTACATTCAGTTCTGTAGAACTTCCGTCTTTTACTGCCAGACTCAGAGATCCATCTCCGTTGATCGGATCCTGTCTGTAAATTTTATTATTTTTAAAGGTAAGGTTATCTACACTCTTTGCATCAAGAACTCTCTTATTGTACGTAAAAAACGTATTGCCCTTGATCTTAATATTAGAATGTACGGTCTTTTCCGTAGATACAGTCGGATTGGTAGGCTCAATGAAAATTGCCTGTGCATTTCCTCTTGTAAATGTATTATTACGGATGGTCACATCTCTGACCGGACCTGACTCATACCAGCCCTGAGCATCATCAGAAATATAGATGCCTGCCATACTCATTCCGTCAAATGTATTATTTTCAATGACAATTGGTTTTCTTGTAGTTACAAGGATTCCTCTTGTCGGAACTTCCTTAAATTCACAATTGCTGATGTTGACAGCAGGTGTATAAGTGATATTTTCTACCACATGTTGATTTACCTGAACGTCGGCAGGAATTGCCTTATCCAATGTCAGCTTGATGGTTGTCAGACTTCCTGAACCTTCACCCATGTTTCCGCCCATTCCGTCCGGTCCGTCAACCTTTGTTACTGTGCGAACGGAATTTTCAACTGTGATCATATTTCCCTTTGTCATGAACTCGATTTCGTCACCTTCGAAAAAGTTCGGGAAACCAGCTGTTTCATGATGGTTGTACTGTACTGTGATTGTTCTTCTGTCAGAACTGATGGATGTAACTGTGTTAAATGTTCCGTGGATATTGATCGGGTCGTCATGAGGACCTGCAAAGGTACAGTTATTAATATTGATTGCTCCTTTGCATCCGGACATCTGTACAAAGTCAGCATATCCGGCTGTTGTTCTTCCACTTTCCTTTGGTGCTTCAAAATCAACATCTTCCATTGTAATGTTTTCAGAATGCTGACCTACCATACCAAATCCATGAAGGAATTGGATATCAAGAGAAGTCATCTTAATATCTTTGCTCTTCCAGAAAAACGTTCCTGCATGATCACGTACGGTCGGACGTGACTGAAAGCACATTCCGTTCTGAACTTCACCGGCTTTACTATTATATGTAATCTTTACACGATGATTTCCAAGATCCTCAATAGAAGCTACACCTTTTAATGCAGCATTTCCATTTCCTGCACCGAATTTGATTCCCTGTACGGTATCTTCCCGCTGGGTATGATAACCTGACAGATCGGAGATACTCCAGTAACGTTGACCTGTATAAGGACTTACATCGCTGTACCATTTAATCGTTGTTCCTGCAACTTCATAATTATAGCACTCAGGAATATACATAGTTGCTGTATTTCCCTCTACACTCTCAACAGTCATATCAATAACTGTCGGAACCTGGAAATCCACTGCAAAATTTTTAAATTCAACATCTTCGCAACCGATTGTTGCAAATGTTGTCATTTTACCATGGAACATAAACAGAGAGTTGTTTCCATCTACGGTAACATGATCCATATCTTCCAGAAAAATACCGATCTTCTTCATTTTATTGTTCTGATCGGCACCTACAGTATTGGAAACATATAATTCTCTTTCTATTGCTTTATCTGGATAGATATCATAGCGTCCTTCCGGGAAATTAATCTTGACTTCTTTTCCCTCTTTCGTTGCATCTTTCGCAGCTGCGATTGCTTTCTGTATTCCGATTGCACTATCCTTCCCACTGTCCGGATATACTCCGTAATCCGTAACATCGATTACTTCTGTTCTTGCAGCTGCTTCGGCCTTCTGCACACCTGCGCCCGAAACAATTCCCGTTATCACAAGACAGGCTGCAAAGACAAGCGATAAGATTCGCCTTCTCTTTTTCATTTTTTCCTTACCCCTTTCCATTATATATAAGTGATTTTATTTTCTCATAAAAAAAGGGGGGCTGGCTTGCACTTTTTTATCACACCACCTCCGATTTTTTGTCATATTCGGAACTTTTTAATAACAGAACCGAGAAAAGGCATATCACCCACTTAACGCACTGCCTCTTTCTTTCATTTTTGGATTATAATGTTTTGAAGTTGTTGCTAGAAATTTATGATATGCAAAATACTACTACCAGTGAAAAAAAAATTCCATGCGCAATCTCATACAGTGATACTATTGTCTTAACAAAAAAAGGCAGCGCACTTAATACTTAGCGCGCTACCTCTTCATCTCATTTCATTTTCTATTCTTCTGTTTCTTCCGTTTTGTTACCTTTTATTTTTTCCATGATCTCTTCCAGATATGCGCCTTCCAGTTTGTAGCCTTTTGCGTAGATCACAAATGCAAGGATTGTAATTACAGAAGGTACAACACCCATTAATACTCGCATTCCCATGATTGTAGACGCGCTCTGTTCTGCGTTTGCTACATAGCCGACAATTGTAAGGCCTACACCGATCAGCCAGGCAGATACTGCAGATGCGGTCTTAACAAGCAGTGTCTGGAATGAAGCGATAATACTTTCATTTCTACTTCCTAATTTTACCTGTCCATAATCGATAACATCAGCAAGCATAACGGTTGTTGCTCCTAATGTAAGACCAGAACCCAATTTATAGAAGATACCACTGATTGCTACAATTACCATGTTCTGTGGTGCAAAGAATCCACAAAGTACAACTCCTGCGAGACCAATTGCAGGACTGAAGCTGGCAATTGCAAATACCTGTTTCTTTGTAAAATAGTTAGAAAGGATTGGGAAAAGGAACAAAGCTGCAATCTCTGCAAACTGTGCTGCAGTTGTGAAGATTGGATATAAGCCTTCATTTCCGGTTACATATTTGAAGTAATAAATTGCAATACCACCGGCAAGCTGTACAACAAGATTGTAGCAAAGCACAATTCCGATAAATACTTTCAGCTGATCATTTCCGGCAATAACATGAAGTGCATCTTTGATTGTAAGCCTTTTTGCTTCTTTACCCGACTCCGCTTCCTGACAGCTGCGGTCTTTTACAAATACAACAGTAATAATAGAAGTAATTACAAAAATCACTGCAATAATTTTCGCAAGTGCAGAATATCCAACAGCGCTGTCTCCTTTACCAAGAACAGATACAAGTTTCAGAGCAAACGCACCCATAAGAAGCCAGGCTGTACTTGCAAAAATTCTCGGGATAACTGACATAGAATCTCTTTCTTTTTTCGTGCTGGAAAGAGACGGAAGCATTGACCAGTATGGAATATCCATAACTGTATAAGTCATTCCCCACAAAATATAAACAACAGAGAAATATATATACATGCCAGTTCCTTCTAATCCGGAAGGTTTTGTAAACATAAATACTAAAACGATTGCATTTAACACCGTACCAATCAAAATCCAAGGTCTGAATTTTCCCCATTTTGTTCTTGTGTTATCAACAACAAATCCCATCATTGGATCGTTGAATGCATCCCACACTCTGGCAACCAGAAACAGGTTACCGACAAAAAGCGGTGTCAATCCGATCGTATCTGTAAAATAAATCATTAAGAAATACGAAATAATGGCATAGCATAAATCTTTTCCCAGTGCTCCAATACCAAATGATAATTTAGAAAAGTTTGAAAGTTTCATTTGATGTTCTCCTTTGCTTTTTTATAATTTGTTTATACGAATCAACATGCTTGCGTAGTCACCCGTCAACCGCATGTCAAATCCATGTTTCATAAGATAACTTCCACTCTTTGTGAGTTTGCCATCTTCCATAAGAAGTTCGTAGGACGCATTTTCTTCCAGTCCACGAAGTTTCACTGTCACTCCACGATGTCCCAGCTTGCTTTGTGGGAGAAATGCGAACAGTACGCCCTCATTTCCTTTCATATATTCATATAGGAAATAATCATTTGCCGACGTATGATTCAGACGATAGAACGTACCTTCCTGAATGATCGGACGGATTTCCTTGTACTGTGCGATCATTTCCTGAGAAAGAGCAATGTCTTCTTCTGTAAATTTCAAAATATTACATCCAATTCCAAGTGTTCCCATCATTGCACTGTGATAGCGGAATTTCATTGGAATCACACGGTTGGACAGGAAGTTCGGACAATCGGTCACCCAGGCACGCATTGCCTTGATCGGATAAATGTAAGAATATGCATCCTGGATAAACAGACGGTCATATGCGTCTGTATTATCGCTCGTCCAGAAATCATCAAAAATTCCGAGAATGCCGTAATCAATACGTCCACCACCAGATGCGCATGCTTCGAACAATACAGCCGGATGCTTTTTCTTCGTTTCCTTCACAATATCGTAGAGTGCCTGGATGTGCTTATACCAGAGATCTTTCTTTAAATTTGTCTGAGAGATTGGTCTGTTTGCATCCCATTTGATATAGTCGATTTCGTGGTTAGAGAGAAGATTATCCAGCATTTCCAGTACAAACGCTTTTACTTCATTTTTTGTAAGATCCAGCACATACTGTTCTCTCGATGTGTCGCTCTCTCTTGTATCAAAGTGATAGATCCAATCCGGATGCTTCGCATAAAGCTCTGCCTTTGGATTTACCATTTCCGGCTCTACCCAGATTCCAAACAGAAGTCCCTGCGCTTTCACTTCGTCGATCAGCTCATCGATTCCATTCGGGAACTTCTCTTTATTTACATACCAGTCGCCAAGGCCGTTATCAATTCCGTGACGCTGGCCAAACCATCCATCATCTACTACGAACAACTCCGCACCCAACTCTTTTGCCTTAGCTGCAAGCTTTTTCTGCTCCTGAACCGTTACATCAAAACCGGTTGCTTCCCAGGAATTATAAAGTACCGGACGAAGTCCTTCCCGAAGTAGAAAATCATTTGCAAACTGATGCAGGTTGTGGGACATTGTCTGAAATCCATCTGCTGAATACCCACAGAGAATTTCCGGTGAGGCAAAGCTTTCTCCCGGCTTAAGATCCCATGTGAAATCATGTGTGTTAATTCCCATCTGCACAAGTGTCTCTCCGTACTGTGTCTGCTCTACCGCCCCGCTGAAATTTCCAGTCATACGAAGTGCGCCAAAGTACACATTTCCGGTTGTCTCTGTGGCATCCTGATCCAAAATGAAATAAGGATTGTGATTGTGGCTGGAAATTCCTCTTCTATTTTCGAAAATGATTTTTCCATAATCGACTTTCTGCACGAATTTCTGCTGTTCTGCGCCCCAATGGCCGTGTACATTTCTAAAATTCAATCCTTCATATGGAACATGAAATTGCCCACTGTGCAGCTTTTCTATCTGCATAACTTCTGTCGACTCATTTTTCAGCACAACGAAACGTTCCATCAAGTCATACGCTTCGTAGATTTTATAATGCAGTTCCATTACAAGGGCATAATGTTTGTCTTTTAAAATGATCACCAGTTCCTCACACTGTTCGTTTTTCTGGATCTCATAATTTACGTACTCGTAAGCCACATCTCTCGTCCCGTCTGCAAATGTAACCTTCAGACAGTGTTCTTTGTATCGAAGACCTCCGTATATAGGAAATTCTTCTTTTGTGATCTCATATACCGGATCGTTCGTAGATACTTCTGCAAGCTCCGGCATTTCGAAATCTTCCATCGCATTGATCCTGCTTCCCCAGTACAAATGTCTCACTAATCCCTGATTGTCAATTCCGAACGCGTAACTGTTAGAGCGCGTCTGGAGCATAAAAAGATTTTGTGAATCGTTCAATACAATACCCACTGTTCTACCTCCATTTTTACCTGTTAATTTATCGATTTAATCACACATTCGAACGGTGCCAGTTTTACACCGTCTTCTTCTGCCTCTGTCCCATTGTGATTTATATACATTTTGATCTGTTGTTCCTTTTCTCCTCTTGTAACAATTTCCACACCATTTTGAGATGGATACATCGGAATCTCTTTCTCTTTCATGATCGTCTCCATGAGTGCTTTTGTAATGGATTCTTCCAGTCCACATCCAATATAATAAACCATTCCTTTACCGGCCGGTTTTCTTGTCACTGCCGCAAATGAATCGTAAAATGTATCTCCATACCGGAAGAGGATTTCTGCATCTTTTACTTCGATCATGTCTCTGAAAATACCGCCCATGCCGTTATATTTTGCAAATGCGCCTGTCCCCACAACCGGAAATGCATCCAGCGTCTGAAGGCTCTCTGTTTCTACTACGCAATGTCCGGCAAACTCATTGTATCCAACCGGTGCCGTCTTTCCAAACGGTACATTGTTGTTCGCATCTTTCACCGAACAACGGTAAGTTAGTACAACCGTTCCGCCTTGTTCGGCAAATGCTTTTACTTTCGCTTCCATTTCCGGTTTGTGAATAATCATCTGTGGAAGGATGAGCACCTGATACTTCGAAAAATCGCGGTCTTCCGGAATGACATCCACTCCTACGTTCACATCGAAAAATGGCTTGTAAAATTTCTGCATTTCTGCTGCCGGATCAAGCAAAATACTCTGTTTCTGGATACGGAAAGAAGCAAGCGAATCGTAATCATAAACAATTGCCACCTGATTTCGAATCGGTGTTTTTAATGCCGCGTCATAATTTTTTATATCCCGAAAAAAGCTTTGCACTTCATAAAATTTTCTTCTCTTTACATTGTCTGCATCTAAAATTCCATAGCAGAACTGTTCCGCTCCTTTTGTTGCTCCACGATAACGGAAATACATCATAGAATCACAGCCATGTGCCATTCCCTGGTAGGACCACATTTTTGCCTGATTCGGTCTTGGCAGGAATCCCGTTACATCATGTCCTTGCGCTCCCATGATGGCTTCCGTGATCCAGAAGTTCTCCCCTTTTAAGCCTCGTATATAATCCAGACCGAAGGCAATTTCGTGGGGTGCGATTGGTTCCTTCTGACCGCCCCATACCGGGTAGTTGTTATACGCGACCTGATCCAGGGTCGCAGCCACTTTCGAATAATCTACATGTTTTCCAAGTCCACCGCCTGGGAAATCGTGCATAACAACTGCTTTCGGCGCGATTGATTTGATCAGCTTCGCCTGAAAATCAATAAAATCAACAATCACTTTACTTCGGAAACGCTCCCAGTCCTGACGAAGTGCCGGATTATGTGTTGTAATTGTCTCTGTCGGAATTGGAATCTCATCGAAAGAATTGTATTCCTGAGACCAGAACGTCGTCCCGTATGTATCATTTAACCGATCGATCTGTCCTTGGAACGTTTCGCTCAAATATTGCTGAAATTTTTTCTGACAGTTTTCACAATAACAAATATCGCTTCCTTCATGTCCGATCTCATTGTCGATCTGCCATGCTACGATTGCTTCTTCATTTTTATAATGTTCAACTAAAGCACGAACAATTTTTTCCGAATACGCATACATTGTGGCACTGTTAAAGCAATACACATGTCTTCCTCCAAAGGAACGTTTTTTTCCTCCTTCAAATTCCGAAAGAATGTCCGGATATTTCTTTGCAAGCCATGCCGGAATCGTAGCGGTAGGAGTTCCCATGATCACTTTCAGATTTCTCTTCTTCGCTTCTTCGATCACATGATCAAAAAAAGAAAAATCAAACTGCCCTTCCCTCTTCTCCATCATATGCCAGGAAAATTCCGCAATACGAATTACATTACATCCCATCTCCACGATCGTATCCATATCCTGTTCCATCAGATCGATATTCCACTGTTCCGGGTAATAATCAACACCTAACAACAAACTTCCTTACCTCCTCGGTTCTCTCTTTATCAACGATTTTACCAAAAGTTTTACTAATAGTCAATAAAACTTTTACTATTTTTTACTGTTTTTAGTAAAGTTTTTACTTTCCCTTTTACTTGCTGAAAAAGTGCACAAAAAAAATGCGTATCAACCTATTGGGGACACGCATTTTTTGTCTATTTTTTCTTTTCCACACTTCCACGTTTTACTAAACTACATGGAATAATCACTTTCTTTGGAATGATTTCTCCCATCCGCAGCTGCTCGATACATAGCATTGCTGCTCGGATTGTTTCCTGGATATAAGTCTCAATCGCATCCAACGGCGGGGTACAATTTCCTGATATTGATGTATTATTAAATACGATCATATTCGTATCTTTCGGAACAGAAAATCCACGTTCCGTCAAAGCCTTAATCACTCCCGGTACAAGTACGTCACTGCTAATGAGCATCGCCTCCGGAGGATTCTTGTGTGCATCTAAATATGCGATCATCGACGCATATGCACTGCGTGGATTCATCTCCGAATCGATCACCCATTCCTCATCAAATGTATCTCGCATCGTCTCTGAGTTCCGGTAGTAATAATATCTTGCATCCATTGTCAGTTCTTTCTTATAATCATATGTATTCACCGCACCAACGTAGGCAATCTTTTCATATCCCATCTCTTCAAAATAATTCAGCGCATTTCTTACCGCCATATGATAATTCGGTAAAATACTGTAATACTTCATCTCATCCGGTGACGAATCTATAAATACAATGTGATCTGTATACTGGTGAAAATCTTTCACCTCTTCTTTCGTAAATCTTCCAATTGCAACGATTCCGTCAAGCTCTATCTCACGTCCCGTTCCGAAACGACCAGTTTCATCTCGATACAACGGAATAGTTGTCCACCCTTTTTCAAAACATTCACTATCTAACATATTTTTCATAAGAAGATAATAAATATCGTCCTGAAGTTCCTCCATCTGAAGCATTTGCGCAACTCCGATACAGATGTTCTTCTCTTCTTCCGACTGGGAATTTCCCCGGTTATATCTTTGCGACAAAGAACGGTAATTTAATTCCTGCGCAACTTCAAGAACTTTTTGTCTTGTCTGATCTGTTACATTTAACGTCTGATCATTATTCAATATCCTTGAAACCGTACTTTGTGAAACCCCAGCCTTTGATGCTATATCTTTTAAAGTAGCCATACTGATTCCTCCTTCTTTCACAAAGTTCTATAACAGTGTATCACAGAAATTCTGCAATTACCAGTAACCTTTAATCGTATGACCACCAGTACAAGTATCAGGATCAGTATCGCCCTCCCGATCACCTCTTCCAGAACATACTATTCTTTCTACCGCTTTTTTCTACTTTATTCTTTTTATTCATCTCATTGCGGTGTCAGTTTTATCCGACACCTCATAGAATATTTCCCTTTTTATTCGATTACAATCTATGGTTTTATGCGTTTTAACTTGTAAAGTGCTCTTTTGCAAACTGCATATCCTGTACCACTTCTACAGTTCCAAGATAATTATCTTTTTTGTCTCTCACTGCATAATAAGTAACTAAAAATGGTTTTCCCTGCTTTTCCATCCAAACCGGAACGCTATCACGAGTATGATTTTTAAAACTTTCTATAATGGAGCGAACCATTGATTCTATCTTAGGCGGATGACAAGAGAATACTTCTCTGTCAATTGCCATGCCAGGGCGTTTGAACACTTTCGCTCCTTCATTAAAGAAACGATTTATATTATTATCATCGATAAATGTAATCTCTATTGGCAACGTATTAAGCATAGCTTCCAACTGTGATGCACTCATATGTCCACCGCCCATTACTATTTCACCTTCATAAATAGCCGCCTCATGACGATTCTTTTTATCCTGCACATATTTTTCTGCTTCTTCCCATCTATTATCAATGCCATACACTAATGCATAGTCTTTGGCATCTTCATAGATTTCATACCATTCTTCGGCTGTAAAATTCATTGCGCAGATAGGGAACAGTATATTAGTCTCTTTATAAATCATTTCATCTGCTCTTGTTAAAACAGCCTGTACTCTTTTAATCCATTCTTCGTCATGATTGCATTCCTTATCTATTGCTGCTAATTCATCTCTGATTTCATCATCAACAGTCCACATAACATACGATGGTCCTGATATTTCATAGCGAACTTTAAGGAGTGGATAAATCAAATCACCCTTTTGTGCATAGTGTATTGCTATTTGTCTAAAATCTGATATTTTTTTGCTTACATCTTCGCCCTTTTCCAGTGCACCTCTAATATCTGCTATTTCTTTGCTAAACTTCTCATTTGCTTCTGTAAAAGAATAAAGAGGATGGCCCTTTGTTTCTCTGAGTGCTTTTGCAAGCTCATGTTTTCTGACATATGCATCCGTCATAGTTGTCATTTCGGATGTTTCTTCCTTTTTTAAAGATTCTTCGACTGCCTTTTCAGCATTTGCTATTTTTTCTTCTTTGGTTAAGCCATGAAACAATGCACTATGCACATCACACAGTTTCTGCACCTCTGTAATAGGTGTTCCCTCTTTTATAAGTTCCTGCTCTGCCTTCATAATTTCAGAAGCATCTACATCAGAAAAATTCTGGACAAAATCTTTTTTAACACTTTCTAAATCTTCTCCATTTCCAAGTCTCTTTAAATAATCCTTCAGTAATACTGTATTGCCAGTCTCTTTGGCTTGAAATTGTTTGCTCCCCATAGAAGAAATATCTGGCATATTACCAGTAATTTCAAAACCATTTTTTATCAGTTCTGCTATAACAACCGGAATCGAAATTCCTTTTGCCTTTGCACCCTTAGGAATTGTCATAATTCGTCCAACGGAGTTTAGCATAGCCGGCTTCTTAATTTCATCAAACCCAAGATTTGCCATAATATCAATCACTTCTGGATAAGTTTTCGTAATATCATACACCGACCAGTTTAAATCAATTTTTTTACTCATAATATTTTACCGCCTTTCCCCTATTTTGTTTTAAGAAAAATCTATCTCACAATTGTAAATCTGTCTCTTTCCGTTCCCGTCTGATTATTTATTTAATAACTTTTTTAGATCCTCTTCCGGTGTACTAATTGGAGAAATCCCATAATTCTCTACTAGGAAATTCAGCACATTTGACGAAATAAATGCTGGTAATGTTGGTCCGAGGTGAATGTTCTTGATTCCGAGATAGAGAAGTGTAAGTAAAATAGATACGGCCTTCTGCTCGTACCATGAAAGTACCATCGATAGCGGGAGTTCATTTACATCACATTCAAATGCTTCTGCTAAAGCGATTGCGACCTTGATTGCACCATAAGCATCATTACACTGTCCCATATCCATGATTCTCGGAAGTCCTCCGATTGTTCCTAAATCTAAATCGTTGAACCTATATTTTCCACATGCAAGCGTCAAAATAATGCTGTCTGCAGGAGACTGTTTCACAAACTCTGTGTAGTAGTTTCTTCCTACTCTGGCTCCATCACATCCTCCAACCAGGAAGAAATGTTTAATATCTCCATTCTTTACTGCTTCAATCACCTGATCTGCTACAGATAATACAGTTCCATGTGAGAAACCAGTTGTCACCTGCATTCCTCCATTAATTCCAGTCATATGCTGGTCTTTGGTATATCCACCTAAGGCGAGTGCCTTTTCAATCACCGGTGTAAAATCCTTTTCTTCTCCTATGTGTACCATTTCCGGATAAGATACAACTTCTGTTGTAAATACTCTGTCTGCGTAGCTTGGTTTTACAGGCATAAGACAGTTCGTCGTGTAAAGAATTGCTCCAGGAATATTATCAAACTCTTTCTGCTGATTCTGCCATGCTGTACCAAAGTTTCCCTTTAAATGAGAGTACTTCTTAAATTCTGGATATGCATGCGCTGGGAGCATTTCACCATGTGTATAAATATTGATTCCCTTATCTTTTGTCTGCTCTAATAAAAGTTGTAAATCTTTTAAATCATGACCGGTAATAATAATAAATGGTCCTTTTTCAATTGTAAGAGGTACTGTTGTTGGTACAGGAGTTCCATAAGTTGTAGTATTTGCCTGATCTAAAAGCTCCATACATCTTAAATTCACTTCTCCAACCTCTAATACAATAGGAAGTAGTTCATCCATTCCCCAATCCTTCATTCCGACTGCAAAAAGTGCCTTATAGAAGAATTTGCTGATTGTTTCATCGGTATATCCAAGCACACTTGCATGATATGCATATGCAGCCATTCCACGAATCCCAAAAAGTATTAAGGATTTTAAGGAACGAACATCTTCATCAGTAGTCCAGAGAGTATTCATATCAAAATTATCGTTTCTTCCACATGAGCCGGAACATGTAAAGCAATTTGGTACTAATTTCTTTTTTGCATTTTCTATCTTATAAATTAAAATTTTTAATGTCTCATCATTAAAGTTTACGTTTGTAACGGTTGTAAACAATCCCTCAAGAACTAATTGATTCATCTCTTCGGTTACAAGGTGCTCATTGCCCTCGGCTGCACGAGCAAGTCCGACTAATGCTCCTGTAAGCTCATCCTGTAATCTTGCAGTATTGGCGGACTTTCCGCATACTCCTGCA
>OLPY01000652.1_pt1 | contig 28108 bp, 19 predicted proteins | sample 1672481 | NCBI WGS metagenome assembly OLPY01 (sample SAMEA3136691, study PRJEB25190) | human gut metagenome | biome: human gut; feature: human-associated habitat; material: faeces | place: Austria | collected 2013 | reverse complement strand
ATTTCATATATATCATTTTTTAGAAGAGAAATATTTTTATAAGAAAAATTTAGTTGTTAAATTTTTTATATCATTATTTTTATCATATCATATTTCTGCCGAATTTTTATAAGAAAAAGAATTGAATTCTTTAAAAAAGACCCACATCCGAAGATGTGAGCCTCATTTTTTATATTTCCGGCAACATCTCTTTTGCAAGATCAATCAGCCATTGCTTTCGATATTTCGTTTTTTGTATCAAAGCAGGAAAGCGGAATTCATTAATCTCAAGGTCTAATCCAAACAGTTCTTTTAATGGAAAGATATTATTGTTCAAAAATACATTAAAATGTAGCGTCTCTTTAACTTCATCAGAAACCACCTGCCGTTTATGTAAGATAGATACAAAATCCAGATTTAAAAATTTATTAGCTTTATCCACTTTTACATATCCGTTGTGTTTCCCAGATGTTAAGCATACATCTTCTCGTTCGGACAAGAAGATCTGTAAAGCAGACCCGTCTTTTACTTCCAGTCCATAACATGGGCGGGGACGCAAAAAATAAAGCAGCATCCATGGAATATTATATAGGGTAGCCCAGTAATACATATGTCCTTCTGCCGAAAGGTAATCTTCCAATATTCTTCGAGCCATTCTTTCCCCTACATATATACCCGTTTCCTGCTGTATGATATAGACTGCCAGATCAAAATAATCTCGTACCGCATTGTATATATTTCGTTCATAATCAGTTAATTCTTTCTTCCGGGATTCTTTTGTCACTTCACGCGAGTTAGAACTATAAGGGCAAAAGCGATATGCTGTCTCATTGTATGGAGCAAAAGAAAGACTGCGGCTATAATGTTTTCCATAAGGTCGGCCTGTATTCTCTAATTTTTTATATAATCCAATAAGCTGTATCGGGTTATCACAGGCCGGACAAACCCCAAAATCACGGGGAACTCCGTCTTTACCCACTTTATGATAAGGTTCCTGTTTTAGTGTCAGTTTTTCAAAATTTTCCGCATTGATTTCATATGGGTTACTTACCCCTGTGCGTAGCTTAAATTTTCTCATTTCTCATCTTCCGGAACGTCAACATATGTCTCAAGTCTTGGATAAACTTCACTCATTTTCCACCACCATTCCTGTGGCAGTTCCGGTACCTCCCCCTGTTCTTCTGCAAATTTGAGGCATTCTAAAATATCCCCTAACCCTATTGTAAATTCATTCGTTTCGTTTTTCAATAGGAAGAAAAGATACTCCTCTCTGTCAACATCCATATCTTTAACCACATCTCCCGTGGGTACTGCTATTTTTTCCATTACATATCCATCCTTTCTGTAATATTTTCTTATTAATATGCTTTCTTTTCCATATAGATAAGACCCACATCCGAAGATGTGAGTCTTATCTATGTTTTATCGTTCCGGCTCATCCCATGATTGTTGTGGAGGCTGCAGATTATAAATCTGTTGTTTCATCCACTCCTTTTTCCACACCTATACTTCTTTAATTGAACTACCATGCCTTAACTATCTGCGATAGTTACGACATGGATTCAATCTGAAAAAAAATTGCAGGGCAATCTTTTCCCAGAGAGAACCCCCGGCTTTACAATCTACGGGGTTTACAGGATTTAGCTCGTGTCTATGGGTCCAGCTTTCCGGCTCTGCAGCATCTGCTTCCTCCTGTTGGGAGCCTGCCGCGTCCATCCGTTTCCCGCCAGTCCCCTAACCTTGGGGAAAAACGAGAGAGCGGTACAGCAGGCTCCATGTTTTCAGTGACATATATATAAGTGAACAGTTATAAAGTTTTATTGCATGGAATAGGATTCTTTCCACAAAGCATAGTTTTCGTTATAGTTATGTACATTGGCGTCAAATTGTTTCCATTTATCCCATACAGGCAGATCCTCCCGGAAGTAGGAAGAACCCGCCTTTTTTGCGTGGGTAAAGACGGTTCTCCAGCGGTTCTTCCGTGTTTTTGGTACAAGATGGTTGAGATAAGATGGCAGTTTTTCCGAAAATCCCATCCCCCTTCGCCCGATTACATAAGCTGCGGCACAATGAATAGACAGATTCTTTAACTTCATATATTTGACCTTGGCAATAAGGCTGGTATATGCCGGGTTTACTTTAAGTACCACGGTATCCTCCCGGAATGCCCTTGCTTCTACCATAGCGGCCGCCTTACTGTAGATAAGGGCAGAAAGCTTCCGGTTCTGCCTCTTTTCCCGGTATTCCATCTGCCTCTTCTTCCTTACAAAATCAAGGTCTTCCCGGACGATTGGTTTCCTTCTGTCCGTAGCAAGAGCAACCAGCTTTTTTACTGCCACGCCTAAGACTTCTTTTGCATGACCAGATGATAACCCGTCCAGTGTAAATGGGATCACCCCTGCTTTGATGAGGTTTCCATTTGACGAAACATCTGCCCATGCGATGTGGTCATAATTAAAATCGTAAGCGAAGACTCCATCGGATGTACTATGATTAAGGCTTTCTTTTTTCACCGTCAGGGTTGCCTTAAAGATAAGATATTCCCTGCCGTTCCCGTCTTTCTTGCACTCCATCATATAGCCAACAGAGCCTTTCCGGTCTTTGAGGTATTGTCCTAATTCTTCTCCACGGTAAGGAAAATGAACTTCATGGAACAGGATTTTCTCTCCATTGATCATTGTTACTTCCAGAGTGTGCCTCTCTGGATCATATTTACAGAGGTAATTCCCATCTGGAGAAACAGCCCGTCCGGAGAAGTTGACGATACGGTTTCTCGCAAAGTCACGCTCCTGGTGCCATGCTTCCAAATCTTTTCCTGTAAGGGAAAGGGTGTCTTTCTTCTTATACTGTTTCTTAGAACCAAAGGTGATGCGGGAGGGAATCCTGCCAGCTTCTTCATCTGTCCGGCGGATCTTATCCCCGATCTGCGCGATACGGGCTTTTGTCTGCCGGATACGCTTCTCCAGTTCCCGTTCATAGACAAAAGGATCTTCTTCCATGAGTTGGTTCTTTTTCCCACGATAGAAAAGTTTTCCGCCAGAATAAGTGAATCCCTGCTCTTGTACAGACGGGGCTTTCGGTTCCGCACCTTTCCCGGCAAGATACCGCCCAAAGGCTTTCAGCCAGTCTTTCCCTGCCTGCATCCACACAAGGCGTTCTTTTAAGGAATCTGCTTTCTCCCGGCGGTTCTCCTGCCGCTGCATCCGTTCCTGCTCCGCAAGCTTTATTAACTCCTTCTGGGATTTCCTCATTCCATTGACAGAAGAAAATAAGGATGTGATATAATAATCAGACAGCTTTCCTCCGTACAACGCACGGTAATGTTCTTTGAGAAGAGCGGTCTCTGTCTTTCCATCTACGGCAAAAGGAATCCCCAGATATTTTTCATTATAAGACTGGTTATAATACCATTCCTTCATGCGGTTATACCGGAGAAAAGTCAGCCGGACCATATCCTGCTCTGCAGAAGATAATTCATCCATGTATATCCTTACGGAGGGGATTGTAAATGTACTTTTATACTCCATAGCCTGACTCCTTTCCAGTTAACCATACGATTGTTAATATTCTTTATTTATGCTATAATTATACCATAAAATAGATAACCTATCAATATAAAAAGAACATATTTTCGTGGGAGGGGATCAAGGATCATGAAGATTAGAAGAGAACGTCACCGTGTATGGAGTTTATCCTATCACGCTGTCTTTGTTGTAAAATACCGTAAACCGTGCATTACAGACGAGATCGCAGATTTTCTGTTAGACGAGATGCGTCACCTCCTGGAAAGCTGGGGTGGAGAACTCATCGAGGGAAAAGCAGATAGGGATCACCTGCACCTGCTGTTCAGCCTGCCGCCGGATAAGGAGCTGGCAAGATATATCGGATTGATGAAACAGGTCAGTGCAAGGCAGGTACGTAAGAAATATAAAGACCATCTTAAAGAATATCTGTGGGGAGATTCTTTCTGGACAGACAGTTATTACCTGGGCAGTACGGGTGGAGCAAACCTGGAAGTGATCGAAGAGTATATCAAGAAGCAGGGACAGCCTAAGAGGAAGTATGTCCGCAAGAATGGGCTGTCTTAACGCCAGCTGGACGATTCATCCCAGCCTTAGCATAGCTACGACTGGGTCTTCTCGTCCAATAAAGATAAAGTATTTTCCATAAGAATTCTCCTTTCATTTTTTTATCTTTACATATATGCGAAGAACTTGTCTTAGTAACACTCTCATCCGTATCTTTTAATTCCATTGCATGTGTTTTTATTGGTAGAATAATACCGATAAACAGTACCAACAATGGAATCAACCATCGTTTTTCCTCATCCTCATAAATTAATCCTCCTTGTTTTATATTTATAACAATAGTATATCATAAAAATGCTTTTTGTTATTTTTCTGTATAAACCATTTTTATCTTATCATCCAATTTTCTTCCTTATATTAGTATGATGGAATGAGCAAAATTCAATTATTTATATTATAGGGGATAGAGGGGGTATGTGTTCCTCCAGCGAGGTATACTACAGCCTCGTAAAGAAGCCGCGGTCAACTTCGCTTGCCCGCCGGTGTATCACCACCATTTTCTTTATACTCTACAAATATGCTGGCATTAATTTTGTGTAATAAAACATACATATATGTGTGTAATAATTTCACAGATATATGAGTGTAATTATATCACAACTATATCTGTGATAAGAAAACACTCATGTATCTGTGGAGTTAAAGCACACATCTTATGCTTACTATCATGGAATCGGATTCTTTTCATAAAAAAAAGACTCACATCCGAAGATGTAAGCCTCATTTATTTTTTATCGTTCTGGCTCATCCCATGATTGTTGTGGATGCTGTAGGTTGTAGATCTGCTGTTTTAACTGTTGATTCTCTCGTTGGGATTGAGCCAGCTCCTGTTTATAATCTTGTAGTTCATTTCTGGTATCTGCAAGTTCTAGTTCTGTTCTTACGAGTTTCTGTTCTGACTTTTCCAAATCCCGTGTTAAATCACGGACCTGCGTTATATTCTCCCCACTTTTCTGAGCTAAAGCATCAATACCAACCTTTATGGCTGTAACATCAACCCCTTGTTTTTCTACGTCTTTCCGAAAACCTTCCATCCGGATTGACTCATCATGAAGATGATCGAGCCTTGTTTGTGCCGCCGAAAGCTGTTTTTCCAGAGCAGCATGTTCTTTCGATAAACCAGTATGTTCTTTCGATAAGCCAGTATGTTCTTTCGATAAGTCTACATGGTCTCTGGAAAGATTCGTTTTTAAATCTGTTAATTGATTTTTGTTTGTAAAATAATTTGTTATTAAAACACTAATTATACCAAATACACCAGCTATTAATCCTGTACTTACTGCTGATATAATAGTTGCCTTCATAATAATTCCTCCTGTGTCAATTAATCTTAACGATTGTAACACAGTTCCGCTCATTTGTGTTAAAAACATCATGATTTTGCTCCTTTTGTTTTTAATATGTAAAAAGACTCACATCTGAAGATGTGAGTCTTATCTATTTTTATCGTTCCGGTTCATCCCATGATTGTTGTGGATGCTGCAGGTTGTAGATCTGCTGTTTTAACTGTTGATTCTCTCGTTGGGATTGGGCAAGTTCCCATTCACGGTCACGTAACTTTTTCTCTGTATCTGCTAACGCTTGTTCTGATTTTTCCAAATCCCGTGTTAAGTCTCGGACACGATCTGTATTTTCTCCGTTTTTCTGGACTAATGCATCAATGCCAGCCTTTATTGTTGAAACATCGATCCCCTGTTTTTCTACATCCTTCCGCAAACCTTCCATCCGAATCGACTCATCGTGAAGATGGTCGAGCCTTGTTTGTGCCGCCGAAAGCTGTTTTTCCAGAGCAGCATGTTTATCATTTATTTGTTCTTTCAATCCAGTATGTTCTTTCGATAGTCCAGCATGTTCTGCAGATAGTGTATTATTTTTAACATTAACACTGTTTTTTAATTCAGCATGATAAACATCCATTTTTTTATCTAATTTTTTTAATGTATCTTTTTTTGTTAGTAGATATGTTAATAATATACCACCAATATTAAATAATCCAGCAATAATAGCTGCCTCCATGATAATTCCTCCTGTGTCACTTAATCTTAACGATTGTAACACAGTTCCACTTATTTGTGTTAAAAACATCATGATTTTCTCCTTTCTTCTATTAATATGGAAAAGGACGGTTCATAACCGCCCTTTCCATCGCTCTTATTTTATTGGTTTCTTTCTCTTTTTCATCTGATAAATACCTAATCCGATAAACAATGCCATCGCCAATACGATTGGCAGATAAGATAACCAGTTCTCGAATCCACCGGTAAGTGGTGGAGTTGGAGTTTTTTCATTATCCACGTCATAAGTCAGATCGTAGAAGTAATACAGGTCTTTTGCTTTATCGTATTTTCCTTTTGAGGTATCTGCTTTCATATCTTCAGCTTCTTTTGTAGTCAGTGCCATCGGCACGGTAACATTGATCGGATCTTTCATCAGTGTGTAGCCTGGAAGAGTCTTTGTCTCAGTAAGGACATAATCGCCTGGGTCGAGGTTATCGAACAGAATCTCTCCGTTCTCATCGGTCTCTTTTGTAGCAACCAGTTCGGTCTTCTTATCAGCAAGGATTTTTTCAATCTTAAAGGTGACTCCCTTTAACTTCTTCGTCTTGCTGTTTCCACGTTTGATGACTTTGATACTGGATGAGATCGCTGCGTTTTCAAACGTACCTCCGAATTCCTGATGGTCTTTATCTACCGTAAAGGCGATATATGGTGTGCCATCTTCCTCCTTACCGGCTGTCGCATTTTCAAGGTCAGAGATCTTATTAAACTCATACCGGCTTTCAGAACCCGATTCTGTGATCTTATAGTCTCCCCAGTCGAGGTCGTCAAAGGATACGAACAGAACCAGATATTTTTTCCCATTGATTGTTATGACATTATCCTCATCGGATACCGTATTTTTGGTAAAGGTCACGGTCTGTTTATCCGTATACTCTTTTTCATGAACCGTCTCTCCAGTGATTGTAAAAGTAAAGCTCAGATCGCCATGACGGAGATCTAAAGACTCGACCGGGATCATCTTGGATACGGAAACGGAGCCTAACTGCGGGTTGCTCTTATTGATCAGCGATGTTTCTGACCGCTCTGTGACGGAATCGGCATCTTTTGTAACAGTAACGTTGGAGGATAGTTCGTAGTCTGGTACATCTTCTTCTTCCCATGTATACTCAATCTTCCGGCTGCCCTTATACTTCGGCAGGTTGATCGTTTTTGCTGACCAGTTGTTCTCATCAGATAATACGACATTTCCATCGGTGATATCTGTTGTCGTTCCATCACTCTGTTCTAATGTCAGCTTTTCTACCCGCTCCCCGTCAGCTAATAAATGAACTGTTACGGAATCCGGACGGAGGTTATACAGGTTTTCCTCATCATTCCATGACTTGGCAATCTGTGCGGAAGTATACTGTGCATATGTATTCGTCAGGTCGGTATGGATATACGTGTACTGGCTGTCGGATGAAGTTGTTGTCTTGGTATCTGTCAGTTCATAGTCCTTTGGTAAGCCGGACGTATCCTCTTCCCATGTGTAAACATACTCTTTGCCGACATCATCGTATTTTGGTAAAGCGTCTTTTTCTGCAACAGTAAATGTCCAGTTATTGCTTTCACTCAATTCTATGTTTGAGACTTTATCCAATACGACTCCATTCTGTAAAAGCTTTACAATAATCTTATTTGGTCTCTTCTTCGGTGCATTGTCATTATCCTCCCAATACTTGGTAACGGATGGGATGACTTCTGAGATATCCTTATCATACCAGTTGTAGAACGTCACACAGTTCGTCTCGCTGTCTTTGAAGTAACCATCTTCATACTCTCTGGTGTCCTTTTTCCATTCTGCATCATCCGGTACGACTTCTTCGTAATAATACTTGCTTAAGTCGATATCATCATCAAACGCATATGTCCATCTACCCTCTTTTGTAAGCGTGATAGTCTTATATAAGTTTGTCTTTTCTTTATCCGTATACATGTGGATCGTTAAAGAATCCGGGCGTTCTGTTTCATCTACATAGCCCTCGGTCTTTTCTTCTCCCCAATTCTTCGTGATCGTAGGTGCCTTGATATCCGAGAATGTCAGGGCAAAGGTATACGTATTTTCTGCCAGATTGTAGGTTGCTGAGATGGTATCTGGGTTAGCGGCATTGACTTTTGATACAACCTCGTTGCTGCTTAAGTTTAAGTAATCGATGTTCGGGATATACGCTGTGTTCTTTTCTTCCTGTGGATATAAGGAGTAACCTCTTGGTGGTATCACTTCCACAATCTTGTATAAGTTCTTCGCATCCGGGTTTACCGTATAATATCCGATTGGCAGCTTGTCCATACCGGCACGTCCGCCATCGTCCGTATCTTTGTCGATACTTTTGATAGTCTTGATAAAGTCACCCTCTTTGATGATGGTCTTGCCGTCATAACTCTTTAAGTCCGTTGCTGCATAGACTTTAAACGTAGCAGACAGACCGGAATCTTCGGCATCCGCTGCCCCTTTCTTTGCGGCATCGATCTTTAAGAGGGATAAGGAGATGGATCTCTGTGTATCTTCCACATCCGCCTCTGTCTCCGGGTGTTCGTCCACTTTCGGGTCAAGCTTTAAAGTAGCTGGATCTTTGACATCGATCGTGACTTTTAAGATACCCGGATGTCCTTCCCCGCCATCTTCCGCCTTTGCATAATATGGGCTGCTCTGCTTTAACTGGATCGTAACTTCCAGTTTTCCAGATCTTTTACTCTTGTCATCGGCAAAGGTCGGGTACTCTGGACTGATGGATGCGATGTCATCATCTGTTAAGTCTGTGATGCTCTCACCCTCGCCATCACTGTAACATAACGCATAGTTAAAACTGTCTGCTGTAAGTTTTCTTGCTGCTAATGTTTCCTCATCTTCCGTATCCGGGTCTGTGTAGAGGTAGAATTCCTGTTTTGGTACGGTATAGATCCCTGTCTCTATCGGCTCGGTATTTGGTACTTTCTGGTCGGTATCCCCAACATAGATCTTCTTTAACACACCGGAGTTAGCAAACATCCCTACCGTAGAGTTTAAGCTGCCTGTCTCCCAGTTTGAAAGGTTTAATGACGTTAACTTTGTGCAGTAAGAAAACATCTTGTCTGCATGAATCATGTTTGACGTATCGACATGATGAAAGATGACACTCCGCAGCTTCTGGCACTTGTAGAACATGGAAGAAGAGATCTTGTTGAACTTCACTTCCTGTTTTGTTGTCTGCGTGGAAACGTAGAACGTACCCTCATCCTCCGGGTCTTGCCATAACACGACCGTACTCTTGCTGTCGGCTGGGGTCGGGTTGGCTTTTGTCCCTACCCTGTCTGCGGAGACATCATAGACCGCTTTGGCACTTGCTGGTGCTTTTTCATAAGTAAAGATCACTTTCTGGGCGTTGACGATATAAGGATTTAATTGCTCACCTGTACAAAGGAAATAATCCCCGTGACTTGGCTGTTCTTTAAAGTTCTCATCGTCCGGCTGCCAGGAACCTATATCAAGGTCCTTTGCCCCGGCATCCCATGTGAGAACGACTTCGTGTGTCTCCGTATCGACATCAAAACCGTCCGGTGCTTTTGTCTCTTTGATATAGTAATGCCCCATGAAGAAGTTCTTCGTGTAGCTTGTCTTTTTGTTTGTAAAATCGGCATAGCCCTTGCTGTCTGTTGTGACCTCATCGATCTTTTCATCTTTTTTCCAGATCACATTTCCGGCATCATCCATGATGTTCTCCCCGGCATATAATGCATAGACGGCTCCAGCTACTCCGGTATCTTTGTAAGTAAACTCTTCTGTACCGGAAGCATAGCCTGTCATAACATTTCCTGTCTTATTGATACGGATACGTCCGTAGATCGGAGAATCATTAAATCTGCTGTAGGCACTGTCCGCGTTGCTCTTGTTGGCACGGAAAACGATTTCTCCATCCGTTTCTGCCACATGGTCTGCATCGATCGTGATGACCTTTTCCTGATAAGGGAAATCCGGGTCAGAGGAATCCTTGCCGGTATCTTCCTCACTTAAGAGATACCCAGCCGGTGCTTTTGTTTCTTTGATCTTGTAAGTACCAAAGGAAAGCCCTTTTACCGTCACTCTTCCAATCTCGGTCCCGTCTTTTCCGTCTCCTGTGTAGTATTTTCCAAGTTCTTTCCAGTTATCTCCCTCTTTTTGATACAGGGTAAATTCGGCATCTTTTAATAAAACGCCAGTATGGGTGGAATGTTTTTCGATGGATAATGAGATCGGAAGTTCCTTATCCGTATATCTTCCATCCTCATCCCCCAGTGTAAGGATATGTTTTTCCTGTTCCTTTGTAAGGGTGTTTCCTTTTACGAACGCAGTCATTTCTTTTTTACTGAAAACACAGTCATCTTCCCTTACCACAAAGACGGCATCCTCATTGTTCTCTTCGTTTAATTTTTCGTGGAACTTCGAGCCATCTATCTGCTTCAAACTGTAGACACCCGGCAGCAGCCATGGGATCGATACCTTTCCCTCTTTGTCTGCTTCACAGATGACCTCTTTTTTATCCGGGTCTTTTAAGTAAGTGCCATCGTTCTTTAAGACCTTAAACTGTGCCCCGGCTTCCGGTTCCACGGTCTTTTCGTCTTTTGTCTTAAACTTCTTAAAAGCAGCGATACCGTAATTGATTTCCTGGTAGTTGTTCTTTTCGCCAGACCACTGCGTGGAGCCTTCATTCTCCTTCCGCTTTAAGTCAGCTGAAAAGATCGGTCCGCTCAGGTAGTAGCCTGTGGTACCGGAGGTCTGCACGATCACAAAACCGTCCTCTCCGATCGCGGAATGCATCCGTCCATCCTTATCTTCTACACAGTCGATATCCACGGAAGCTTTTCCTGCCTCATCGGTCTGCATGGTCGCAAGGACAGCATCCGCATACTTCTGTACAAAAGCATTCCGTTCTTCCTGTGTCCAGTCCTCCCCGTTTTCTCTTAAGTCAGCAAGGTCAGCCTTACTGATGGAAGAGACGTTCATGACAGCAAATCCGGCATCCGGTTCCACGGTCCGTCCCTCTTCATCGTATTCTTCCCTGTCCTGATCAAAAGCAACTTTATATTTGTCAAGATAGATCCGGTCACCCTGATAGGTATTGTCTACGGTATATTCGAACGTAGTCGCTGTCCCATCCTCGTTTCCGAGATCTTCTTCTGTTACCGTAAATGGCTTATCTTCCATGAACTTGTAGGAAGCGGTTCCTTCTATCTGCTTTAAAACATAACTTCCTGCCGCTTTAATCGCTGCACTCTTTGCGTAGCCATTTTCATTCGTTGTAAATGGCTTCCCGATCATGTTTCCATCCGTATCATAGATCGCAAACTTCGCTCCTTTTTCCGGATGGTATGTCTTTGTGCCGCTTAACTCTGTCTTGCTCATCACTTTATGAATGGTTACGGAGCAAGGGAGCAGTTCATCCACGGTCTCTCCACTGTCAGATGTCTTGCCAAGCACAATGTTCCTGCCAGAATAGATATCATTTTTATTCGCGTCCGTATCATCTTCAATGTGAAGGGAGAACGGACCAACTTTAGTCATGTTTTTTGGGAGTCCTTTGCTTGTCAGTGTCAAGGTATAATAGCCATATGGGACATCTTCCCATGAAGCTGTACCATCTTGTGCAGTTGTCTTTGCCACACCATCCGTATATGGAGTATCTTCTGAAAATTTAGAAACAGCTTTTAAGGTGAATTCGATTCCCTTTTCCGGTTTGATCCCCGTCTCGTTCACAAGATCATTGACATATTTTGTGATAGTCACGGTTCCTTTTTTTGCTTCCTCGTTGGAAGTAAGGGAAGTGATCGTCTTTCCACTTTCTTCTTTTGCCAGCAGGGTGTCACTGGACCCATTGTCATATAAGATAAATTTATGTGCCTCCGGATCTTTTTCGAATCCGTTTGGAGCCCATGTCTCTTTGACCCAGTATGTACCGGCTGTTAATCTTCCACTGTTTCCTTTATAGACCGTCTTTCCATTCTCTGTCTGTTTGGATATATTGATGGAAGAGACTTCGGTTCCTTTGTCACAACTGGATTTATTATAGACGGTATAAACAGCACCTTCCAGAGAAAGGTCTGTGGAATAGGATTCCTTACAGGTCTTATACAGGCTGATCGAGCCATACTTTGGTGTATCCGAGAAGGTATAACTGATCGATACTGTGTTTCCCGTCTCTTTTTTAGTCACGGATTTTACTTTTCCATTCACTTTGATGATATGATTCGGTACGCTGACCTCTTCGATCTTCCAGTCTGCGGAAAAATTCGCTTTGGCTTTTGCCGCTTCATCCGCTGCATTTTTGGCTGCCTCTTTTTTCGCCGCTGCCTGCGCTAATGATTTATCCGGATAGTTTCCATCGTTTTTACATTTTTCTTTCTGTTTTTCCGTAAGCTTATCCCAGTTTGTCACATATTTCTTTTCCGCACTTCTTTGTGCAGAAAATGTCCTCGTGACCTTACTGGATGCCTTTCCATTACTGCCAGTAGTCAGGTTTACGGTAAGGGCTTTTCCATCTACATCTTTTGTTGTCGCTTTGAATTTTGCACCACTTACGGCTTTTTTTGTAGTAGAATCGGTCTTGGTCACTTCCACAGATACTTCTTTGGATACTTTTCCTGTTTCTTTTGCTGTCACCGTATCATACTCTGGTTTCGTCTTTACCCAACGGAAATAAGGCTGATGCGTGATCGTGTTGCCATCTTTACACTTGGTGTTCCTATATACAACAACATAGCCTTCTACTTTGCGCTTTTTAACTTTATTATAAAGTGGTAATATCTTTTTTTGATAATTCCATCCCTTACTAGCAGCTAACTGTGTCAAAGCGGTTTTTACATTTTTTCCCATACTCTCAGCCCAGACATAAGTCTGGATAAAATAGGACTCCCGCTCTGTTGCATTAGATGGTTTAACATCTTCATAGAACCAGCACAACCCTTTTGCGATCGCAGTAGTATTATGGATAAATTCGGCATCATTGGACTTCGTAGATTTCCAGTTAGAAGCAAAAACTACTTTTTTTGTATAAGTATCGCCCGGATGTCCACGCCCAACCGCATAGCCGCAAATGACACGTTTGTTACCATCATCCGCATCATCCATTACGAATTTACGAAAAGGGGTCGTTGATTTATGTCCTACTTCATCAATCGCTACTGCTCCCATATCCGTGTTAGAATGCAGTTTATGTCCTGTTTCTTTGTAATCTTTGATCGTGTCTGCTGCCTGTACCTGCAGCGTACCTTTTGAAAATACCCCCGTATTTGCAAAATCTCCAAAAACAAAAGCAAAAATAAAAACAAAGATAAATAGTCTCTGTAACCATTTTTTCACTATCAAATTTTTTCACTCCTTCCTATCTTATATACAGTCGGTAATCTTATTTTTCTCTTTTGCAAAAAACTAGGGTATTTTTTGCGATAATTGATAAAAACGCATTTTGTTTTCTCCCCTTTCTGTTCTTTTTATAATCCTTACATTTTCTAATATGTTTTTTTTTGGTAGCTCAGCCGTTATGTTTTTTGTGAAAAATTCTGAACAAAAAAAAGACCCATACCCTTTCAGGTATGAGCCTCTTAAGGAACCTATTTGATTCCCTTACTTCACTAAGCCTTCTTTTAAAATTCTTTCTTTTAAACCATAAACTTTCTTAGGAACCTTAACTACCAGTTTCTTATGAAGTCCCTTAAAAGCCTTTTTGTTTAAATTCTTTTTTGTAAACTTTACAGACTTGATCGTGATCTTCTTTAAGTTCGGACATTTGAAAAATGCTTTATTAGCAATCTTCTTTACATTTGCACCAACAACAACAGATTTTACTTTCTTGTTGTTCTTTACAGCCTTTGCTGCAATAGATGTTACTTTGTAAGTAATGCCTTTACTTTTTACAGTAGCAGGAATGGAGATTTTCTTCGCATTTTTCTTTGCTGCGATAAAACTTACTTCTTTTCCTGCTTTTGTTACCTTGTAAGTCTGACCTGCTACAACAAATTTTGTGCCAACTTTAGCTGCTTTTTTTGCAGGCTTTGTAGGATTTACCACTGTAGTGTTATCCTTCTTGTCTGTAGATGGTTTTGTATCATCCTTCTTATCTGTAGATGGTTTTGTATCATCTTTCTTATCTGTAGAAGGTTTTGTGTCATCCTTTTTACCTTCTGTAGTGGTGTCTGCCGGTTTAGATGGCTTGCTTTCTTCCGGAAGTTTTGCAATCTCTTCTGTCTTTGTTTCACCACAAGTTAAACAGGTAAATGTCTTTACGCCTGTAGATGTTGTCGTAGGAGCTGTTGTCACTTCTCCATCATTCCACTTATGTCCAGTTGCTTTTTCTGTGATTTCTTCTTTTGTCTCATCACAGGTAGAACAGGTATATACCGTTTTTCCATCTTTTGTACAGGTTGCTGGTGTTACTTTTGTTTTCTCCCAGCTGTGTCCCAGAGGCTGTGTCACTCTTTCTTCTCTCTCTCCACATTCCCTGCAGACATAAAAATCTTTTCCAGATTCTGTACAAGTTGGTAACTGGCAGGCATTGCTGTCTTCTTCCCAGTCATGCCCATGTGCTTTTTCATCTACTTCACCTTTTTCCAATAAAGTGCCGCAGGCAGTACAATAGGTATCACCTGTATAACCATCCTCTGTGCAGGTTGCTTCATGGTCATTATAAATACCGATATCATCTTCATCATGAGGGCAGGTCGCTGGTTCTGCAGTCAGTGCCTGTTTTTCTTCTGCACCACATCTTTCACAGACTAAATAAAAATTTCCATTTCTAGTTGTTGCATTGCTAAATTCATGTCCAAGAGGCTTAATTGTTGCGTCTTTCTCAACAATACTACCGCAATCAGGACAATACATATCTCCTTTTCCTTCTGTTGTACATGTAGGCTTAACCGTATAACGCCAGTATCCAAACTCGTGGTCACAATCTGCCGGATCAATCTGTGCGGCAAATGTAGGAACTGCCATAGTCATTGCCATAATACCTGCCATAATACTTGCTAAAATTTTCTTTTTTGCCATTTTTTTCTCCTTTTTTCTTTGTATACCATTTACTTAGTTCTTTCTATTCAACAGGGATGCGGATTTCTCTCCGTCACTGTTGATAATCTTGGTTCCTCCTTCACGATATTTATATCATCATTGAACTACTCAAGAATTTTTATAAGAACTTTTTAGCCCCAAAAAGAAGATTCCCTTTTCAGAGAACCTTCCTTTTCCTATTTTAGAAGCGAGAAATATCCCGGATTATTTGCCGTATCTATATGTGCCATCCTTGAGTCAACGCTATTTTTATTATAGACTGTTCCATTATTGCCTAAGATAGATATTGCTTTATAGAACATATCAGAATCTAGGAATGGTCTTTGGATGAATCCTGTACCCGTCTTTTTCCACTGTGCATATAAAGTTGCCGAGATCAAACGATTGTCGTAAGTCGCTCCATTTTTATACGAAATCGTGTCTGTGTACTTATCAAAAGACCATCCACGGAATTCGTATCCTATTCTCGTAAATGTATTCACAGGAAGTGCATAAGACTGATTTCCTTTATGAGTGACACTATTTAGCTTTCCGGTGCCGCCATTTGCATCAAAGCTTAAGGTAAAATCGTCTACATTGTATAAAGCATACAACGTGACGGTGCCACCGTCTTTTATAGCACTATATGCCTGTCCAGGTGTGTATGATGTTCCTGTTCCATCCGGTTTTGTATTCCAACAGGTAAATTCATAATTATTCTTTTCCGGGCTGACACTATTTATATATAGTCCGTGATCACCATACTGCATACGATCTGGATAATCTGTCTTTGTTTTTTCTTCTAATGTCCAAAGCTGTGCAACGGTATGGTTTGGCGTATACTGTTCTATCCAGGTATTATCTTCTGCTCTGCCATTTATGACATCTAAACATTTGTTTGTCTGCTTATTGTAAATGCTAACCTTACCATTTCCTTCATCGGATAAATACCAGAGATAGTCTGCTTTATCATTTTGCTGATTCCAAAGATTTATTGCTTTATTCGATTGATCTACATTAGGATCACCATCAAGATTCAATGCCAAACCATTATGAACGCTGATGATATAATAATACTGTGTATTTTTATATCGTTCAAAGAGCCACTGTGTTTGTGTAGCAGCATCATTTTTCCCAGAATAGATAACCGTTGCTGGATTTGATCTAGGCTCGTAGTCCCTTCCATATACATGCATGTACATATTCGTTCCACAATCCGATTTCATATAATATACACCGTTCGGGATTATCTTGCATCCATTCAGACTTGTTTGATTTTTCAAACTTGAAGGAAACGAACCACCCTGTAGATTATAAACGAAGTTATGCTTATAAGCTGTCCAATGGGCGTACAGTGTCGTATCTGCTGTAATCTTATTTGTCGATGATGCTTTTGTTCCCCCAGTTTTTGCCGTATACCAACCGTCGAACTTGTACCCTTTCCTAGTCAGATTATCTAATGCGCCATACTCTTTACCAGTTATCAGCGTCCTTGCAGCAGGAGTTGAAGGACCTCCATTTGCGTCAAACTTTAAAGTATACTCTTTCGACCAAGATGCCGTTACTGTTTGGTCACCGTTACAAAGAGTTACGGATGTAACCGCTTTCTTGCTTGAATTGTACCATCCATTGAAATGATAGCCCGATCTTGAGACTTCAGGTAATGAAGTTACACTTTCACCACAATATTTTTTAAACTCTAAATTATTACCATTCTTAGAACCACCTTTTGTTTTGGTAAATGTGCCAGAATCAGGGTTACAAGTCAAAGTATACTGGTTCCTTTTTACAGATGTAGAAAGCGTGGTATGAAACCATGCTAAAACATCTGTTAGACCCTTAACTTTTCCTTTAAGCATGGATGTATTGATGAGATTTAAACGAACTGGTATAGTGATTGTACGATCCGAAGTATTATGTCCAGCGTATTTGCTAAAATTATAAGAAACATCATATGGAGCTTCTTTTTGCCCCTTTGGAACTGTTACCCCGGTACCAGAAACAAAACTAATGTTACCATATGGCGTTTGACCCTTAGAATTTTTGCTTTTATTTTGACCATTCAAATAATAATGCGCTTTTAATTTGAATGAAATGTGAAATAAGATAGTATTATAATAACCGTCAGAGTCTTTTACCGTATTTTTAGTCCCTGCATCCGATATTTTTAAGTCTGTGACAACACTACCGTTTGGAGATGGATTTGTTATATCAGATATTACTTTAACAGGTCTTGATTTGCTAGTAAAGAGGGTTTTATGATCACCTGATTCTGTAAGTTCTGTTTTTGTTCCTGTATAGTATACATGAACAGGCAGATTAGCATCACCCACCTTTATATAACAATAACCATTGGGATTATAAGTTTTTTCTGCCGCCAGCGCAACATTATAAAACAAAATCCCGCAAAAAGCGATGATCAATAAAAAAGCAATCCCCATTGGCAGCCATCTTTTCCATTTCGGAGCCGCCCTGCTTTCCTGTTTATTTCCATTTTTTAACCTTGTCATGATATCATCTTCTCCTTTCCTGTTACAGAACATCTTATATCCTTTTTTCTGACAGGAGATGCCCGTTTTTTTGATGATCTGTTTTTCTCTGTTTTGCTCTGAGTCAAATTTTTCTCCTTTCTGACTTTTAGAAAAAATAAAAGTCTATTTATAGGTTAGTATGAAAGATTAGGAAAATTCAATGAACATATACCCAACCCTTCTTTGCATTAATATGTTTTTTCTTGCAAAACAAAAAGCCCCGGCTTTTGCCAAGGCTTTACAACAAGAGAAACTTACCAGATTTAGGTTTTCTCCACTCATGGTTCCGGCAGGACCATATACCGACAAATTTTCAAAATAAGGGGAATGTTTCTCTTGCTTGTATCTATATCTTATCATGGATAAGGTAAGAAGAATTTTTATAAGAAGAATTCGTTCGCAACTTAGAATCGGATTCTTAATTGACATCTTCATTACTGCGTGATAATATAATCATAGAAAAAGGTGCTACCGATAGACGGTTAGTCCCGATTATTAATTGGTTAAAAATAACCGCTTAGTTTGCAAGACAGGGCGGTTATTTTTGTGTTTTATTATTATCTTTGCCGAATGCGTATCCGGCAGTGAAACAGGTCAAGCCGAAGCTCAATACTGTAATTAAGTCCGAAATACTCATTAGCTTAGTCCTCCTTTCCACCGGATTCCCTTTCAGGTTTCTATGTAATCAGAGGATCGCAATCTTTTTATACAAAAAGACCCATATCCTCTAAAGATATGAGCCTTTTCTGAATCCGATACTATCTACTACTTAACCTTGTTTTAATCCCCAGCCGGTATCTCGCGAAGGCTGATTGCCGAGCAAAACCCGGCGGTGCTTACTTCTTGTCAGTGGGGGATACCAATCTCTCTCCGCCCACCACTGACGCTTAGTGAATTTTAGATAATTCCTCCCCTACCTACTTTGTTGAGGAAGGGGAATGCACACCTGGTTTGTTGTTCAAAATAAGGAGTTGTGTGTTCTCTTGTTTGTGTTTATATCTTGTGATACCTCCCCGAACGACTGGCGTCGGACGGGGCTTCCCAACCTTTAGAGTCAGGAATTCCATTGCCTGCACATACAGCCAAAACTTAGTACCCTCATTCCGCAGAACGAAAGCCCACATTTGGGTCAAACACAGGCAGGTGCGGGTGCATCGCCGCCACGGGCAGGAACTTTTGCCTTGCCCGGACACCAGCCGTCTCGCGGCAGCTGGATTTTATGAATAGTTACACTTTGGTTTCATTTATGTTCAGGCTGCCAGTGGCAAACCGTTGCTCACAAGTAATCGTAACGTACACAAGGTACGCTGCGGGGTGGAAGGGAGTCCCTCAACACCGCTTTTTTCATATTCCCGCAGGAAGAACCGCGCCCCGATATTCTGTGCGGCAGATAAATCACAGTTATATACTTTCCCATTCTGAAAAGTACATATACTGTAATTATACACTTTTCTGCCATGCTCGTACCGGTAAATACTATGCCGGTCTACCCGACCAGACCCATCAAAGGCATACTTTGATGTTCCCCATGCACAGATACGGGATATACGCATACTATGTCTGTGCGCCTGTAGTTCTACACGATTCTGTACATCGTTTTTTCGCCACAGATGGATACGCTCCCGGTATTTCTTACCACGGATCTTCCCGCCAGAATCCAAATGTTCAAACACGATGCAGTCTGCATTGTAGAGGATTGCTGTATTCATTAAAGCTTTTGCTGTCTTGATCGACAGCTGGAGGTTTGCTTCTGTTATCCAGCGGTAAACACACCGACTCTTTTTCCCCGCCTGTTGGTACATCCGTTTCCGGTTGATCATATGGTTCAGACGGTCTTCTTCACAAGCAAGGTGGATGACACCTTTTGCATGGACAGTACCATCCGATTCCATGACGCACCAGGATGCGGCAGCATTGATGCCGAGGTCAACGGCAAGGATGCGGTAAGCAAGTTTATTTTCATTCTGAACCAGCTCCCTGGATTCCCGGAAAGCAAAACGTACCTGATATCTTCCACGGACTTTATACACGATTGGTGAGAGCAGCTTTCGTTCCCGGCTCATACGGTAGATATATCTCGCGTCAGACTGGCTAATCTGGAAATAATACCAGTCCCATGAACATCCGTTATAAAGTTTTAATCCAATCTGACCGTCTGCCAGATGGGACATCTTCCTTTCTTGGTCATAGAAGGTCAGCTCATACCGGGATGGGAATCCAATAGTTGGTTTCGCACCGCGTTCCGCAGGAGAAAGCTCTTCCCAGTTTTTCAGGTTTGATTTATAAGACTTCACCATACCGAAGGCATCGGCAATGATAGACCTGCGGGTATATGCTGGAAGGTTGGGGAACTGTTCATCAAACTCTGGATACTTTGAATGCCCCTTCTTTGTTTCATGTATCAGCATATCAATCTTGCGCTTTCGGAGTTTAGAGTCCACCGCCATGATGCCGTCCCATTCCTTCTGGATCACAGAGGTACAGAATTTCAGTGCTTCCAGACAGATATCCGCTGTCTGGCGCATCAGCCTGTCATCTACCGGGTGTTTTCTGAACACCGTCAGTATCCTGGTCTTTTTATCTGGAACAGCATCCAGCTGGTTTTGTATCTTACATACATAACAGGTATTGATATCCATCCTGCACCTCCTCTCATCAGAATCGTTAAACATCTTGCTTATATTAATATAATACGATATAATCATCATGAACGCAAGTACGTTTTACATTTATGCAGGAGGCATTTTTATGAAGGATTATACAAAAACCAGACACTCCGTTTATCTGCTTACTTACCACATGATTTTTGTCACGAAATGGCGCAAGCCAGTCATCACGGATGAGATTGGGGATTTTATGATTAAAACAGCCAGACGATTATGTATCGGTTATGGAGGAGAATTAGTCTCTGGTGAAACTGACCGAGACCACATCCACCTGCTTGTTTCTCTTCCACCCTCTAAAAACCTTATAGATATCATCCGCAGCCTGAAAACACAGCTGTCCAAAGAAGTTCATGCACACCCGGAATACGATCGGATAGTAAAAAAACACATCTATGGAAATGCCCCGCTTTGGTCGCCTTCGTATTTTGTGGCAACAACAGGTTCCGTTTCTATGGATGTTGTAAAGCAATATATCGAGGGACAGCGCACCGATGAACATAAACGCAAATATGAAAAGCGTTCACTCGATTACTGGAATTCCCGGCTCTAAAAAAAAGAGACTCCCGAAAAATTCGGGAGTTTTTCTCTTAGTCTCCGACAGCCATACTCTCGGTTTCCTGAACCTCGAGCGACTTCGTCAGTCTGAGGTTTGCCGTATGGATATTTATCATGCAGAAAACAGAAAGATATTTTTATAAGAAAAAATTACTTGTTAACTATCTGTTCCTTATTTTCGAAACGAAGATATAAGCAATGCAACACAATATAAAAATAAATGCCACTACTTTTATGGTATTTTCCCTTTTGATATCTGGTGTAGATGGTTCATAGGTTATCGTTTCATCTTTTGTTGTAACCACGGTTTTCTTAGTTGTTTTCTTTGAATCTTTTTCTTTATTTTTTGAAGTGGATCTCTCACAAAATACTAAATAACGATATTTTCCATGGGATCGGTATGGGTGACAGGTAAGAAGAGTGATCATATCCTTTCCTGGCTGAATCTTTACCTCGTCACTGTCATTTGGATATACAATCTTGATACGTTTTACGATATACGTAAGCTTTTCCCATTGATTTTTGATGTAAACTTTATCACCGATCTGTAGTTTTTCGATTTCCCGGAAATAAGGTGCGCCCTGGTATCCCCTGTGTCCGGCGATTACGGAATTTGTGTTGTTCCCACCAATCGGCAAAGAGGTATTGCCTAAGACTGTTGCGCCTTTTGCCATGTTCTTTTTGGTCGCCCGCACATAGAGCGGCAGCTGTACATCCATCGCCGGGATCTTGATATATCCACACCGTTCTTCTTTAAACCCATTAAGAGGGATAGGGAACCATGTATAGGAAAAAGCATCCTTAAAATCCTTTTGTCCGTTTTTATAAATATCTTCGTTATATTTCTTAATCGACTGGTAAAACGAATCGGATTCCTTTTTCTTCTTTTGTTCTTTATTTTGTTTATAAGCATTGTCTACTTCTTTTTGGTAGGAGATTGCCTCCATATGTATCTTTTCTGACCTTACTGCGGGATAGAGGCTCATCCCTATCCCAAGTACGATCAGACATACACTAAAAAGAAACCGAAAAACTTTTTTCAGCATGAAAAGCCTCCTATCGTTTTTGTAATTTCTTTCTGATGAAAGAAATAATGAACAGGACAATGCTTGTGATGCCAATCCCTAACAGGATTGCTTTCTGGTAAGTCCGCATCCAGTGGGAACGTCCTGCTTTTTTCTTTGCACGTTCTTTTTCGTAAGCTTTTGGTGAGTATTTTGTCCGTTTTCCCCTGACTAAGAGGCGATGGGTATTTTGTCCATATGGGGTACATGTGACTAATGTAACAAGGTCTTGTCCATCTACGACACTTAATTTACTTGTATCTTCTGGCAGGACTACATCAATCCGGCAGACCTCATAAGCTAATATCTTATCTAAGACACGGATATAGAACTGATCCCCTTTTTGCAGTTCTGTAAGGTCAGTAAAGAGTTTTGCTTTGTTCAAACCTGTATGTCCCGTAAAAACAGCATGGGTATCTTTTCCACCAACTGGCAGGGATGTACCTTCTAAGTGTCCGACTCCTTTTTCAAGGACACTGTTTGATGTTCCATGGTATACCGGCAGATCTACATTAATTGATGGAATCTCCAGCGAACACATAACACCGGTATTGTCCACATTTAAGAGCTGGTAGTATTCTTTTTCGCTTATTCCGCCATTGGTCTCTTCGGAGAAAGGGTCTGTGAGGACAACATGGGAAGAAGCTAGTTTTTCATTATATTCTCTTGCTTTTTCCAGCATTTCTTCCTTTTCTTTTTTATCTGTATGTTTTACTTCGTTCTCATAGGTACTGATTGTAGATTTTGCTGCATGTTCGTTGAGATAATTTGCGATCCAGGGGTAAACGAGCAATGCGACTCCTATAAGGATAATAAGTACCTGTATTATCTTTTTTTTCATTTTTCAAATCCTTCCACGTACAAATACGTGGGCTTTTCTTCTTATATTTTTTAAACGTAAAAACCGGGGAAGGGGATACCATCCCCTGTCCCCGGTCAGAAACGAAAGAATTATTTATTTTTATTAGCAGGCTGTTTCTTCTTTCTTTTTGTTTCTTGTCATGGAGTAAACGCCTCCTCCTAAAAGTCCTGCTCCTAAGATTACTAATCCAACAAGACCGGTTCCACCAGTAAGAGGCATATTAAAGCCCTTGTTGTTTTCAATCGCCATCTTTACTTCAGCGTTTGGAGATGTGGTATCTCCTGTAGAAGAAGTAAGGAGTGTGCAAGGTTTGCTGTCTACGGTTGCGGTTGCAGCCTGGATGTCACCAACATACATATCTGTCTTACCAATTGTTCTACCGTTTGCTGTCTCACTTGTTGGTCCTGCCACTGCTTTAGACCCGATGTCTGTTGTCGCTGCGTTAACCAGCTGTCCGTCTTCATTCTTGATACCTGTGCCATAATTAGCGATGATATTATCAGCTGCAGCGTCATCTAAACCTGTCGTACCAGCTACGGAAGCCTTGATATCACGTTTTGTTTCTTCAATATTAATAACCATCTGATCTTTTAATAAGGTATAACCGTCGTCTGTTGCAACCTCAGTCAGCTGATATTTATCACCCTCTAAACCTTTGATATAGAGTTTTCCTGAAGCAGCCGGAGTAAAGGTTGTTGCCTGTGCCTTGTCCATTGTCTTTCCTGTCACATAGTAAAGCCCATCTTCTGCTTTTTTAGCGATAACATAATATGCATCAGTGGAGTTATACAGTTTGAACTGTACTTTTGTTGCATCTCCCTTGTTATCAGAGAAAGTCTTTGTCAGGTCGATACCATAGGAGTATACATAGTTTCTATCCTGTAAGGAGTTACTGTACTTATTGTTTGTACGGCTCCATACGAGGGAGATATCATTTGCATTACCGCTGTCACCTAATGTAACGGATGCATCAGAATTTACAGTTGCTGTATAATACAGTACCATGTAGTAATCAGAGTAGCCAGCTTTTGTAGCCCCCTTATCACCTACGGCTTCGTATGGATTGGAAGCACCTTTTACATTTGTACCATTGATCTGGTTAAGTCCTGCCTCTGTCAAAGTGATCGTTGCTTTATTGGCTGTCACTTTTTCAGTCCCGTCTTCACCAGATACGGTAACTGTTGCATAAGCAGCTTCATGTTTTCCACCATCAAGGTTCCAGATCTCTTTCGCATTCTTTGTATTGTTAGCTTTTGCATCAGCAGCATTATCATAAAAAGCAATCTTGAAATCCTTGTTATAGTTAATACCAGTAGATAATGCATCTGTAAATGTATACTGGCTTAAATAAGTAGCTTTTGATGTGATATGTGGTAATTTAGATACAACACGGTAATCAAGAAGGTCACCTTCGGATGCAGTTGTTGTATCATCATATTTAAAGTCGTTGCTGTAACCCTTACCGTCCTTGCCGGCTTCTGTATTGTTTGCGCTAGTATATCCGCCTCGGTTTGCAACATAAGCCGCATCTGTAGTATCTGCTTTGTTTTCTGCAGCAGTATCTGCGTTATAAACGATCAGGGATTTGGAGTCAAATGCACCAGAATAATTTGTATCCTTGCTGGAAGTAACTACGCCGTTTCTGTCTTTTGCATCACTGGAATAAGCGTTTCTGACAGCTTTATCGATCGTGGGGTTTCCTGTTTGGTTCTTCGGATAAGATACGAAATCATACAGCCATTTTTCACCACCGATACTGTCTGCCACACCGTCTGCTGCATGGTCTGTGTTTGTATTGGTATCTGCTGCAGTATTTGTGAAAGGCAGGCTGATGAACCATGGGTTAACTGTAGATGTAACCTGTTCCGGCACCTTTGTTTCTACCATCAGATATAATCCTAATGGAAGTCCGCTCTTTGTAGCAAGTCCATTCGCATCTGTCTCGATCACACCAGTATCTGCTGTCTGTACATCATCACTGTCTTTATTCTGGTCTTTATATTCAATGAGGTAAGATTCTAATGCATTCTTTGCAGCAACATCATCTGCTTTAATGATCGCAGCTAATGCATCTTCAATCTGTGTGCTTGTGTAATGTAATACACCTGCATTTGTACAAGGTGCAGAAACTCCATCCCCTGTCATCACTGTGGCATCTGCCTCATTTAATTTTAAGATCTGCGCTAATGCAGTTGGAATCTCATAAACAACTTTAATGTTGCTGCCTGTTCCATCTGTCTTGCTGTACTGTTCGATGTTACCGACACGTAAATATGTAAACTGTACACCCTGGATCGCATAATCAGCCAGTGCATTCTCTACGCGGTTATCTGATTCACCGGTTGCTTTATATTGCCCTTCGGTATAATCTCCAGCTGCTTCTGCCGATGTGATATCATATTTATGGACAGTGATGCTTCCTGTTTTGGAGGTATCAATGATATCGGCATTTGCCAGGTCTTTTGTAGTTGCTGTATTGTTTGTGGTATCTTTGGATGATGCAGCGGCTACAGGTACGGCAGAGAGAACGGCAGTATAAGTAGGGGCACATACGGATGCTAACATTGCGGTAGCCATGGATAAAGCTGCGGCTTTTTCTGTAAATTTCTTGAACTTCATTAATTTTTTCTCCTTTTTTATTTACACTTTTTGTTATAAATTAATTAGTTTATCTGGTTTTCGGGGTCTATCTCTCACCCTCATCGTATCTACGTCCTTTCTTTTGTTTAATACATATAATCAACAAGTGATCTTCCTATGCTGTTAATATGTATTTTTTGATTTCACTTCGTATCCCACTGCTGTTACCTCGTGTTATCCGTTTGTAATTCACCAGCAGGCAACAAAAAGCGATTGTGTTTTTTGATTTGCGTTTCGTGATACACCAACGGGCAACTGAAGTTAACCGCGGTTTCTTTACGAGACTTTCGCCTCGCTGGGGGAACACAACCCTTCTATCCTTTGTGACAGGGATTACATTTTGTTTTAATCCCCAGCCGGTATCATCGCGAAGGCTGATCGCCGAGCAAAACCCGGCAGTGCTTACTTCTTGTCAGTAGGGGATACCGATATCTCCGCCACTACTGACGCTAGGTTAACTATACAATTCATCTCGCTACCTGCATTTCATTTAGAGGGTAGGAGAATCCTTGTTTTTTTATAAAACTGCCCTCCTTCCTAAATCAGATATTTCATATATCATTTTTTAGAAGAGAAACATTTTTATAAAAAAAATTTAGTTGTTAAAACCTGATAGAATTGCATACCTATCAAATTTTGACTACCATATAAAAATCAAATACCTCTCACTCAATCTCAATTACCTGACCTAGATAAGAAGTTCTTGCATTAACCGCTAATAATATGTATTTTTGATTTTGATGAAGATTTGAGAGTAAATGCAGGTATTGCAGAGCAAAATTATTTTTGCAATCTCCGATTTGTTTTAAAGGAAAATGTTTAAGAAAAATTCTTGAAAAGTTCACATAAATGACAAAACAGAAGTTATATGAGACGCATAAAAAAGAATCGAATTCCAAAGTTGTCTATCAGTAATAGCAGAGTAACACGCCCATAGGAGCGACTGCACCGCATAGGTGTGGAGACTTCATACAAAAAAGGGACTGTAAAATAAGTCCCTATTAGCCGTTTATAAGAAATATAGATAAGAACTAATAAAAAGGAAGATACAAAAATAATAAGGAGAACTAATATGGGAGCATGTTTTACGGTAAATCTCGAACTTACTTTTTTAGACGAAGCTGCCGCTGTAAAAGCAATGCAGGAATACATCCATACAGCAAATGCTGATTTTGGATTAGAAAAACATAAGAAAAGAAGCGTTGGAAGGGAAATTGTAAGGAAATATTGAACTGTTTATTATTTACAGAAGATTTTTGGTAAAAATATCCGTGGAAAAAATGCGGAAAATGATCTTATCATAGATTCTCATGGAAATGTCGTACCGTTTACAGCCGCTTGTTAAACAAAGAAGGATCATCTCTATACAGAGATGGTCTTTTTTTTGCGGTTTCTTAATCGCACCTATAGGTGCGATTAACATTCGCAGATATACTTGCGATGATAGAAACGCATATATATATGTGTAATATTCTTCGCAGTCAAAAAGAATCGGATTCTTTTCTTAAAGTAACTTTTGTTTCTATTCTGTGTTTTTCTCATGAAAATCCTGCGAAATCGAAATCGGATAACACAATCATATTATATAAAGCTCGGACAAAAAAATTCATCTTATCATGTCGGATACCGTAACATAGCCGAGCATCCCTAACGTATTACCCGGTATCCTATGATACACTGCCGAAAAGCGGCAGAGAAAGGAAAATAATCATGAAAAAGCAGAAGATTATTGTAGGGGTTTTAGCTTCCGTTATGGCTGCATCCTCTTTATGCAGCATGGGAGCCGTAAATGTAAACGCAAGCACATTTGGCACTTCAAACAAAGCAGCTAGTTCCTGGGGCTCATGGGGAAGTGGTTCTTTCTGGGGTGGAAACACAGACTGGTCTAAATGGAAAGACGAGTTTGATAAGTGGAACAACTCTACTGTTAAACAGAGCGTAGAAGCAAAGATCAGCTCTTATAGAGTTGGTACAGGTAGCAGATCATTAGATATCACTTGGAAAAAAGTAGAAAATGCTACTGGCTACAAAATCCAGGTAAGTTCTGATATGCTCTTTAAGAACATCGTTGAAGAAAAAAATGTAGAAGGTTATGTTTCAGGATACAGCCCTATCTATTATGCGGAAGGCACTGACAGTGCTAGTAATAAAAAGACTTATGACAAAGCCATTATCACAGGTGATATGTATGTGAGAGTAAAACCTGTCTTTGATGGTAAAGAAGGCACATGGTGCAGCACAATTTACACCAAAGGGTATGAAGATACCACAAGCCCATTTGGAACAAAGAAACATGATCCACTTAAATTAAAGATTGATAACTATGCCAGCAAGACAAAACATTCGATGAAATTATCTTGGGATCGTGTAGAAGGTGCTACAGGCTATCGTATCGAATATAATGGAAGCGGTGATTTTACAAAGAACAGAGTTGTATACTACACCACAAACAATTATTATAACTACACTGTTGGCGGTAATGGAATGCTCTGTATTGAAGCTAAAAATGATGAATATTACAGAGTGCAGCCTGTTTTTGGAAACCAGGATGGTTCCTGGAGCAATACCGTCCTTGCCGAGGGTTATAAGGGAAGTTTCTATTAAAAAGTTTAAAAATCATCCTTTCTTTTTTAGGGGGCTGTAAAAAAACTCCCCTAACAGAAAAATCGCCCAGACCGTGTGTGGTCTG
>OLPY01000617.1_pt1 | contig 29195 bp, 27 predicted proteins | sample 1672481 | NCBI WGS metagenome assembly OLPY01 (sample SAMEA3136691, study PRJEB25190) | human gut metagenome | biome: human gut; feature: human-associated habitat; material: faeces | place: Austria | collected 2013 | reverse complement strand
TCGTCGCGGGAGAGCTCCCGTTCCTCGCTCCCGAACAGCGTCCGCTGGACGCGCAGGGGCTTCACGCGGCAGTCGGCGCGGCCGGAAAAGGACAGGTAGCTGTTGATCCCCGCCAGCATGGAGTTGACGCTGGCGGCCTCGTATCGCTCGGTCAGTCCTTCCTTGTAGCAGACGGTCAGCTCCTTGGTGGGCTCACGCCCGTCCAGCCAGCACAGGAAAGCACGGGCGTCGCGCAGATACTTTTCTATCGTGGCGGGGCTTTTCTCGTTTTCGCGCAGGCGCTTTTCAAAGGCTTGCAGCTCGTTCATGAAATCATCCTCCGTATCGTTTTTTGTAGCTTGTCCATGAGGGTATTGTACGATACGGAGAGTGTGTCGCCTATAAAAGAGGCGCAGCTTCAGAATGAGCGGGTTTCGGCAAGTGGGGCGGGTGTATAGACCCTCGCATTTTTGCATCCACGGGGGCGGGCAAATTCAGCACCATAATTGATTGAAACAATCACCCATCGGTCGGCTACCGGGGGGTTCGTTGTATAACACAGGCTCTGTTGCACTATACACTTAAATGGAAGAAACCTGCAAGTCAAGAGTATTCCCTTCTTGTTCTTTCTCTGTCCTAATTCTCCGATAGAGTGGGCTGTTCTGGTGGGTTCATATTGAACCCCTCCTCGGTTCAGCAAACAGGTATAGTTGCCCCTTGGCGGAGCGATACAGTCTTTCCCTTTATTCGGGTAAAGTGGTTGGTATCACATTATGATACCAACCACTTTTGCTCTATTTGAGCGTATAGAGATTGGAGGTGTTGCTCCCATTGGGGCGATACCGGGGCAGCTTGGCAAGATAGCCGTGCTGCTCCAAATCCGCCAGTGCCCGCTTGACGGTGCTGCGGGAGAGATTCATATCTCTCGCAATCGTCTTGATCCCCGGCCAGCAGCTTCCCGCGCTGTTGGACCGATCCTTGAGGTACATATAGACGGATACAGCTCTGGGCGGCAGAAGCGTGTCAGCGTAAATGCTGTCAAAGTAGCTCACCGATCCACCTCCTGCCGGGGAAGATTGTAAGGGGTGCGCTTGTGCGGCATGCGGTCATAGTCGATGTCCTCTGCCACCACCATCTCCTGCGCGGGCGCGTCGCGGAGCTGCCCCTCGCCCTTAATGGAGCGGGTAGTCTTCTGCTCCGTCAGCTTGGGCGGATACTTCCGCACGATGGCACGGGTCAGCGCATTCTGGTCGGCATAATATACTTTTCGAGCCGCCTGTTCCTCCACACGGTATTCCTCCTCGAAGGTGATGCCCCATTCGAGGAACAGGCGCAGGCGGGTACGCATGGGGTGGCATCCGGTCTTCTGCACGATGAAGCTGCCCTTGGGGATGGACTTGAGCTCATCTGCCGTCAGCAGGGGGCGTTCCATCATCTGCAAGCTCTGGCTGGGATCGTTTTTCCCGCGGCTCACAGAGCCGGAGAGCACCGTGCGGCTGCCGAGGGCTTTGGAGAAGGTATCCGCTGCTTCGCTGTTGGGGGCAAAGCCGCCGCAGATCACATCCTGGCAGTTATCCATCAGGATGGATGCACCTTCTTTGCCATAATTCTTTTCCAACTGCGCCAGTGACTGGATGATTGGTACCAGCGTCAGGCGGCGAGAGCGTCCAGCACTGAAAAGCGGCAAAATATCAAAGGGCGGCATGGTACCCAGCTCATCACAAAAGAGAATAACGCGGTTTTTCAGTTTGCCGCCGTTCTCATCCGCTACCGCGAACAGCTCACGGGAGAGGTTCTGGATCATCAAGCCCGCCATAAAGTTCTTCGTCTGATCCTCCTCCGGCAGGATGAGGAAGATGGCGGATTTCTCCGCAGCGAACATTTCAGCGTCAATGGCACTGTCGAAGCACAGGATCTGCTCCAGCTCACTATCAAGGAACGAGTTGAGCCGGGACAGCACCGTGGACATGACTGATGCCATGGCCTGCTCGGAGCTGTTGAGTGCGGCGCCTGCCAGCCAGCGCGCTTTGTGCTCGGACGGCAGCTTATCCATGAGCAGCTGGAAACGGGAGCGTCCCCGAGCACCACGCGCCGGCTCCAGCAGATCCTGCACCAGCTTGAACACCGACACGATGTGCCGCCGCTCCTCCGGGTGCTCCTCATCCGGCGGCAGAAACTCCGCAAGCAGCAAGATCGTGGAAGACAGCAAGCCCTCCGCCGCATCGTAGAAGAAGGCATTCTGCCCGTGGTCGGAGTTTCCCTCCGGGCTGACGATGGACTTGGCGAGGATCTTGGCGTACTTTTCGGCTTTGGCGCGGGCGGCGAGGTTGTCCGGTTGTTTTCTGGCGATGTCTATATAGCGGTTGATGAGCGTCAGCAGATTGTTGCCGTCCGAGCGGGTGGGATTGCGCAGGTCTATAACGGAGATATGCTTATAGCCGTAATACTTTTTGGCAATAGAGCCGTAGTTGCGGGCGAGATCGCCCTTGGTATCCAACGCCAGAAAACTCATGCCGGACGCGCAGGCATATTCAAGGTTGGGATAGAGGAAGAATGCCGTCTTGCCCGCGCCGGAGGCGGCGATCATCAAGCAATGGATGTCGTCGCCGTCCACCAGCGCAGTCAGTTCACCTTTCTTGCCCTTGCAGCCCAGCACCAGCCCCTGTTCTGCGGGAAGGCTTACTCCCTTGCGCCAGTCTCTGACCTTGAACGGTACATGGGCATAGGTCTGGCGGATCTCCTTGTCGGTCGCCCAACGCGCCGTGCCGTGCTGCCCGTCACCCACGGTGCGGGACTTGATGCCGCTGAGTGTATAGTGGTAGGACAGCATAGAGAGTCCACCGATGATAGCGAACATCCCCAGCCCTGCCGCGACCAATATCCCGATGTTGGAGTTTTTGATCGTGTCCCACATTGTCAGCAGAAGGTTTGGCATAGCTCGCTCCTTTCCATGTTGTTTTCCTGTTCTGCCTTGAGATCGTCGTTCCAGTCCTTTTGCTGCGGTACGAGCCGCTCTGCGAAGATACCACGCTCCTCCAGCAGCTTCTCCATACGCTCACTGGCGGCATGACCGGCAGCGTCATTATCCAGACAGAGATACACCTGCTGGAGCTGCGGGAGCTGCCGCAGCATTTCCAGCATGGGGATGGAGGATGTCCCGCAGCAGGCCACATAGTTATGCTCCTGCCACCCATCCGGGAAAAGGGAGATGTAGGAGAGCAGGTCGATAGGGGCCTCGAAGACATAGAGCGTGTCATCACCGCCAAGATAGTGAAAGCTGTGCTTCGGGTCGCTGCCCTCAATGTTGCCGCGATAGCCTTGCCCCATGGTGTACAGCCCGCGCTTATGCCCGTGACGGGGAACGCCGTGTTCATCGAATCCGACGAACACGGCGTTGTGGTATTCCTTTGTCCCGTCCTTGGATTTTTCACAGCTCTCATAGATGAGCTTCTTGCGCACGAAGGCATTGAGTATCTCGCGGTCGATGCACCGCTTTTGCAGCAGGTAGGCATACACACGGCGCATGGACTCACTCTGCGGCGGCAGCACGAAGGGCTTTGCGGGCTCCGGCACCTTCTCCTTTGCCGCAGGGTAGCTTCCGCCGAGATCATCGCCGAGGAGCAGGGACATGGCGTCTGGGTAGCTGAGTCCATAGAACTGCTTGACGAAGCTGATGGCTCTGCCGCCCTGCTCGGTGGCGTGATCGAACCACTCGCAGCCGCGGATGGTGATGCTGTGGTCGCTGGCAAGGCGTTTGTCCCTGCCGGAGGTGATGAGCTTTTCCCCACGGCGGCGGAGGAACTCCTCCAAGTCCACCGAGGCGGCGCGTTCTTTCTGCTCGGTTGTAAACGGAATGTACTTTGACATAGTCCCTCCCTTATTGTGTCTGTTGCGTCAGTCCACGATCCTCATGGTCATCCGCCTTGTGTCCCATTGCCATGCGCTTCTCCTGCAATCTGCGGCGACGCTTCTTGTCGATCTGCATCTCTGCATAGATGGCAGGCTGGGCGGCGTTCTCACGGAAAATACGACTCATCTGATGGAGCATCCGAAGGATAGAGGTTCCCGCCGCTGCGCCGGAGAAGTCCTTCTGATGGTCAATGAAATACTGCGCGTAGGTGTTGCCTTGAGCCGCCGCCTGTACAAGATAGCGCAGAGCTTCCTCACGGTCTGCTTGCACCTCTTGCCCCAGCAAATAGAGCTTTCCCAGCGTGTATTGGGCAAACTGATTGCCCTGGGCAGCAGAGTCCTTCAGAAGTTTAATGGCGGCAACTGCATCCCTCGGCACCCCCTCCGCGCCGGTGAGCAGCAGCTTGCCGAGCCGGTATTGCGCGTATGGATCGTTCTGATCCGCTGCCTGCCGCAGCCAGTGAATGGCCTGCGGGATCTGCCCCTGCTCCAGCAGCAGTTTGCTCAGCGCATACGCAGAGCAAGTATTTCCGGCTTCTGCCGATTTTTGAAACCACTCTGCCGCTGCTTTTCGGTCAGTCGATATGCCAAGCCCGTCCCGGTACGCCTTTCCAAGATGGTGGGCGGCAATGGTATAGCCCTCCTCCCACAAACGGCGGAGAGTGACCAATGCCATTGACTTCTCACTGGGATCTGCGTCCACAGCATCTAACATGCTTTTTGCTCTGCGGTAAAACCGCGCCCGCTGATGGATCATCCGCTCTGCACTTGGATCTGGAGGCACAGGCGGTTCTTCCGGCGCCGGCGCATCCTGCATGGCATCATCCTCGAAGGTGAAGTGCATCTCCGAGAGGCGGAGCGTTTCCCGGATGACCATGTTGCGCACAGTCTTGAACTCCTTTTGCTGCGACAGCGGTACTCGCTGCGGTGGTGTCTGATTATAGTCAATGCAAAGCTGCTCTCGGAGCTCCTGCCATAGAGCATAGGCGGACGACACCCTCTCGTCCTTTGCCAGTTCGTCCACGATCTCATCCACGATGCGCTTGACACGGGGCGGCAGATAACCGTAGACCTTTTTGCCGCTGACCTCCCGAAGCCGCTGGGCGAGATCCGCCACCAAAAGCTCCAGCTTGTCACTTTGCAGAGTACCAGCAGCCATCTGCCCGATGAGCGTTGCCATCCGTGCTTCCGCCTCCTGCCGGAGCAGACCGCGCTGTTCATCCTTCTGCTCATAGATGTGCAGGCGGTCGTTCCGGTAGATCGTGCTGACCAGCGCGGACTTGATGCTGCGGATACCTTGCCGGGAGAGGTAGCCCTCCTTCGGATCGGTTGAGAAGAGTACCATGTGAACATGGATGTGCTTCTCCTTTTCGTGCATAGCTGCATACCAGCGAAGGCGGTCCGGGTGGATCTTATAGCCCTTGGCGATGTCGGTGATAGATGCGTTGATGAGCTCCTGCCAGTTTTTAAGGTCGGTATAGCCCAGCCGCTCCGCGTTCTCACGGGAGAGGGAGATGACCGGCGTCCACACATTTCCCGTGTGCCGCGCCACCTCTGCCACGGCATTCTCCAGCGACGGGACCTTGCCATGGGCATCCCACAGGCCGTGTTCGCCCAACGCTTTTACGCCGGGGCGGTTTGCAACATAGTCAAGATAGTTTTCCCGGCCATCCATGGGCTCAATAAAGTCCTCGTGGATCTGCGCGATGAGCGCAAAGGCAGTCTGCCGGTTGGGTGTGTTTGCATAGTCCTCATGCTCCGGCAGCTCCCTTGCCTCCGGGAAGCTGCGGAGCAGACGCTGGATGTACTGCTGCTGTTTCTTCGTGACAGGAAGATGGGCATTGTCATCCTTGAGAAGCTGCACACCTTCACGGGTGGCGAAGTAGCGGGTGCGGTGGGCCAGCCGAGCAGAATCTCTACCGCCCTTCATATAGGGCGAGATAAAAATTATTCGAGCCATGTATCATCAGGCAACTGTCGCTGGATATCCTGGGCATCCTCGAACTTGATCTGACCGTTGGTGCGTTTTACCTCGTCCACCACATACCCACGCAGGGCGCGGCGATCCTCCAGCGTATCCCGGAAGTGGGCAGCGATCGTGTGCGCCATAATGCCTTGCTCCACCGCGCACTTGAAGAGAATGCTGTTGGTGCGGTTGGTGCTGTCTGCGATGATCCCACGCAGCGTTGCCACCAGTGCGTCCGAGAGATACTCGGTAATATTCTCCGTGCCGAGATAGCCCATATAAAAGCGTAGAGCCTTTTCCACGAATTCGTTTCGGTTTTTGCTGTTGCTTTCTTCCAGCCAGCTATCCATTTGTCTGCGCGTTTCGGGATAAAGCCGGATAGTCATCTGTTCTTTTGACATAGTTGCCGTCCTTTCTGTCGATGTCGCTTGTTGTGGGCGCAACCCCCTGCGACGCGGTAGTTTTTCGGAAAATGCGCCTACAACTCATTTGAAATCCAGTGAAAACGCCTACAACTCCGAACGCTGAAAAGCCCCGCACTGCGGGGCTTTGTGGCCGGTCCGGGGCGGAAACGACACCGGGCCTTTATCTTGTGCTTTTATCGAACAGGCAGGTTCCCAGCACAGTTCCCCATAGGCGGGGCGAAAGCGGAGGCAAACAGCGCCGATGCCTGTCTGGGGTACAGGGATGCCACCCTCGCCACCAAAGCCGCACACAGCGGCTCACAGGGGGCATAGCTGGCGAAACAGGGAGGAGCCGCCCCCCAGAGGGCGGCTCCTCCTGTGTGGTGTGGTCAGCTGACTTGTTCCATCCATGCCTGCTTTTCCGCCGGCGTCTTTTCGATCCAGTCCAGCAGGTTCTGAGACTCCTCCAGCCACTTTGCCATCTCGAACAGCCTCGTCCTGACGTATGCACTGTCTGCGCGCAGAGTCGTTTCAAACAGATCCCAGATGTTATCCAGCGTTTCAAGGCCGCTGGCATTCATGGGCAGTTCTTCCTCCGGCAGCACATGTGTCACCGTGCCATTTTTTTCTGCGGCGTGGATGGCATCCAGCTCGCGGTCCAGGAGTGAGATGACCTCCTGTGTGTCACCAACGGGGATGTCCCATGCCGTCCCAATGTGGGAGATGCACTCTCTGTGGAGCCGCACATCTGCGGTGGGGTGGAGCACCAGCAATGCCAGTCCCTCTTTTGCGATATTCATCTGCAGTTCCTTTGCGGTATCAATTGTCATGTTTGTTTCCTCCTGATTTTTGATTCGGGCAATGCCCGTGCAAACACAATGGCACGGCGCAGGGAGAAAAGCTATCCATGAAAAGCAACAAAAAATCCATGGCTGGTTTTGTGAAAAGCCAATGGAAACCGCAGTTATTACATGGTTTGCTCCTGCGCGGTGTTCCGCATCTTTTAGATAAGCCGCGGGTGCAAAAGGGAGAGCCACGCCAGTTGGCACGGCTCTCCGGGCAGCGGATTCGGTTTCACACATTCCCAGCGCCGACGAATCGCGCTGCTCCTGTTCCGGTGTTAGGATAACCGACCAAGAGAAACTCCGCTTTCTTTTCCTTTACGATCACAGCTGCATCTCCGGTGCCTGCATCTGCTCCTCGCGGAATTGCTGTGCGTAGTCGCGGAGACTCATGCCGGTCTGCTGCTGACAGAATTCCTCCATCTTCCGCATCAGCACTTCCTGCTCGGCTGCGTTGAGCGGGTAGCTCCAGCTCTCCTCGGAGCCGTCACCCTTGCAGAGCGTCAGCTCCAGCGTGTCGCAGGGTCTATCCTCCGCGATGTCGTAGTTGGCATAGATGTTGAGCCAGTCATCGTTTTTGTCCGTGAGGACGAAGGTTCCGAAGGCAGCGTCCACATCAAAATCTGCGTCCACATAGAAGTTGAGCATACCGTCTTCCTCCATCATGATCTCATCACTGAAGGAAAAAATCCGCGCGGAGAGGTGTCCCGCCGAGGTGATTTCCATGCCATCCAGCAGCTCCAATAGTTTGGAGAGCTGTTCATCCGCCGAAGCAAAGCGCGACCTTGTGGCATGGTAGACGGACGGGGAGACATCCCGCATCGCCCAGGTTCGCCAGCCGTCCATGATGTGTACGGCGGAGAACTCCCGCTTGTCGAAGTTCACATCAAACACGCCACGCACCTTGCCGGTGTTCTCCATGCGTACAGCGGTCAGGGCGTCAAACTCTTTTGCTGTGATGGGTTGCCCGCCGAAAAACATTCCGATAAATTTGTCCGGCGCAGTGCCTTTCTCTGCGGTGACATAGCCGCGCAGCTTTTTGCAGGCGACCAACAGCTCCTCACCGGGCGAGGTCTTGAAGTACCACTCCTGCCCGCGCTCCGTCACATGGTAGGCGGCGTAGGTGCGGGCGGCCTCCCTCGCTTCACGCTCTGCGGCATCCTCTGCGTAGATCTCGGAACTGATGCGTTTGTATTCCTGCTCCGGGAGCTGGTTGCACAGCGTATCCAGCACATTCTCAAGATGTTCCTGCAGGGTTTCATCCTTGAGATGCTTCTCGATGGCATCCTTCCAACGCCGGTCGATCCACAGTGTGATGTCTACATGATCCGCCATATCAGTTGCCCTCCTTCACAGCCGCAGGCTTCGGCTCACTGCTCTGCGGCTTGGGTGCGGCGGGCTTGACAGGACGCTTGGGTTTCGCCGTCGTGGGAGCGGCCTTGCTGTCCAAGTACTCCCGCAGCGGCTCCGGTACGGTTTTTTCATACAGAGCGTTTAGCGCATCCTCCAAGTGCTCCTGCACAGAGGAGTGTTCCTTGCGGAGCGAGAACTCCAGTGCGCCCAGCTTCTCATCGTCAAAGGCGACGGTGACAGTTGCTTTTTTCATGTGCGTGTCCTCCTTCTATATGCTATTTTCGGCGTTTTTGTGTTGTGGGTGGTGTAACTACCCTCGGCACGAGACAGGTGTTGTTGAAACGCTGCGCGCGCAGGGGTCATAGCGGCTTACTTGCCGTTTTCCGAGCCCTTGCAAGAGCTGCTTTTTGCGCTTCACTTGCGATCCGAGGCGGTACGATCTTTATCCATGATTTTGGAATGGTGTAGTCAACTGCCCGTCCGCTACGGGACACCTTCACGAGCCTGCAATCCTCCGGCCTGTCCCGCGCCAGTGCTGCCAGCTTCTGACGCAGTATCTTGTTGTGGGTGTAAATACCGGCGGTCTTTTCTTCCTCGTTGAAGCCGATAATGGTTTCCTGCTCATAACGAGCCATGTTCATGCAACGCACCTCCGATCATAACATCTGCGGCTCCTGCGGAGCCTGCTCCATTTTCTGCTGTGGGTGGTCGGTCAGTGCATACCAGCAACCATGCTCGTCTCTTTTTAAGGACAGCACCTCCATCTCCAGAAGTTCCTGCGCCTCGACCGGCATCTGACATCCGCTGACTCCGGGATGTGCCATAGTCGCTTCGCCGTGTAAGAGCTTCTCCGTTTCGGAAGGAGTCAGATCCACAAAACCGCACGGCGTCATGAGCTGAAAGTAATCATCCGGATAGCTTGTCAGCAGTTCCTCAATAGTCTTCGGCTGTATTGCATAAACCATATCACGCACCTGCGTTTGCCGTGTCTCGTCATATAGACCTGTGAGCAGACTTTGGAAGGTCTCGCCCACATCCACAGTCTGATGCTCCATCCAAGCCTCACTCAGAAGCTCCAGTGGCTTCTCCTGCTGCAGCAGAAAAATCATCTTCTTGCGGGAAAGATTTTCTCCAAACGCCATCAGCTCGGAGTGGCAGGTCATCATGGCGGAGATCTCATCTGCAGCCTGAATCAATTCGTCACGAGAGAGCTGGTCGAGCCGGTTCATGTACCCTGCCATCTCGTTCTCTGTCTTTTGGAACAGAAGCTGCCAAAGCTCCCGTGCCGTCCGCTCTGTATGGGGCGCTGTATCTTGTCCACCGACGAAGAGAGCAGAGGTATTTCTGATATCGTCCATATTCCCCTCGTTTCTCACATTGTCATTTCCGGTTGCTGCGCTTGCCGGATGTCCTCGCAGAACCGTAGGATTGTGTGACTGAACTCCATGTCATAGTTTTCAGCCTGCTCTGCCTGCCACGCCTCTCTTACAGAGGTCAGCGGTTTGTCATTAGAGAGAAGCAGGATCAACTGCTCCCGTTCAAAAACTGCGGTGAGCAGGGCATTATAGCAAATCCGGGTTGCCTCGATCTCCCCGGCGTTGGCAATGAGCTGCCCCTGTGTCATGCGGTAGAGGGAATCGGTGTATTCCCGCTGTTCACGCTCGATGTGTTCAAATAGGAGCTCCTGCAGTTCCGATGTGGTCTGTACCGACTCGCCCTGCACGATCTCCTCCGTAAGAAATAGCGCCACATCGATGACCTCCGCGTTGCGGAAGGTGAGGTCGCCGCGGTAGCCGATCTTCAGCCCTGAAAATTCCTTCGCCGCCTGCACCAGTTCTTTCGGGCTGCCGGGAGGGATCTCCTGATTCCAGCGGTACCAATTGTCTTCGTAGCCGCAGGGCGTGAGCTTGAGAAGAACATAGTCCTCCGGCACAAATTTAGGATAGCGGCAGAGTTGCCCGCCCACGGCATAGTAGGGCTTTCCCTCACACATTACGGTCTGTTCCATGTACGCTTTCATTTTGCCGAGGCTCTCACAGAACCAGCACTCGCTGTCCAGGAAACGGCTGATCTTGCCGTCGTCCAGAATGCTGTCGAGGTTTTCCATCCTCGTCAGATGATAGACCACGGACGGTGGGGTTACTTTCACATAGGCCATGTCTCATTCCTCCTACATCTTCAGCGTGGGCATTGGACCGCCTCCGAACAGACCGTCTGCCGCCATGTCGGAAATCTCCTGTACACTCGCACCCTGCTCTGCGGCCTCTGCTGCCGGTATGATCTCGTTACTCAGCAGCGCATTGCCTGGCGCATGGATCACCTGATAGACCGTCTCCACGGCACGAGGACTGAACCGCTTTGAGATCTCTTGGAACGCAGCTACCAGAGAAGACATTTCCTGCTCGAAGGCGGTTTCCGCACCATCTGCCAGTTCCTCCGCAAATGTGATCCACGCGGCAGTGGTGTGACCATCGTGCTGCGGAATCAGCTTGTCCAGCATGTCTGCATACTTCCTCTGCGGTGTTCCCACTGCCCATTGGTATTGAAAATGCTTCTGCTGATCATCATGTCCGTAATCCGCTGATTCCGGTGTAGTACCGTCTAATTCTTGAGCGGCGTATTGCTGCACGAACGAATTAAACAATTCCAGCGTTCTCCGCTTTGCCTCCCGTACAGAATAGTACGGTCCAATCGTTTCAGCACACTCCATTTTGTCGTCGCGCACATAACCATAATAGTGATTGCAGAGGCTTCCGGGGTCGTGTGCATATCGGCGCTCCATCTCTGTATAGATAACGACCTGAAATCGTTCAAAGGTCGTGGCGGGGTCGCGTCCCTCGAAGGTGTATCGAGGTGATCCGTCAGTAAAGTCTGCGCCTTTTGTCCAGACGACTTTGTTCTTTACTTCATCTTTGTGGAATTCCATTCGATCCTCCTCAGTCATAATTGATATACGGCACCTTCAGCCAGTGCGTCCATCCTCGGCCAGCCAATTCTGTTTTAACAACACCGTACTTGGTTCCCATGGCCTCAACGACCTGACCGCCGCCGATGTAAACACCGATGTGTCCCTCATGCCAAACCGCAAGGCCGGGGATGTCCGGCATTGTGCTAATGGGTCCGGATTCTTTGGCGTTATAGTACATCTGGTTTGCGCCGATATCCGGCATCCCATGGGTACCATAGTCGATGGTCATCGTTTCCGGGGACAGCCAGCTGTAGCCCTTGATGAGCCCTACGCAGTCGGCGGTCCTGCCGCCCAGCCAGTGACCACGGATGAAGTTCTCATGATTGCCAACACCGTCCGGGTATTGCGACACCTTGTAGGTGAGGAGTGACTCCGTCAGCATATTACCATAGGTGCCCCAGACATAGCCCCAGCTGGACTCCCATGCATGAACCGCATAGGTAACAAGATCGGCGGCATTCTTGGTAGTAGGATCTGTAAAGGTGGAGATGTCCAAGTCGATACTGCTTCCATCCCCGCGAAGGAACTCGCCGCTGTAGCTGCCGCCGCCTGCGGCACCGGCGATCATGGTATAGATGTGGTTGATGTTGCTCTTGTCATCCTCCGTGATCGTCCGGCCCAGTTCTGCTTCGAGATTTGCATACGCCTGATATAACGAAACCGGAACAGCGACGGTGTATTCTTCTTCTGTACTGGTGACCGTACCATCCTCGTTCTCGACATTGACCGTGCGGGTACGGGTTTCCCAAGTGTAGAAGCACTCCACAAAGCGGTTTGCCGCCCGTCTGCCGGGAGCGTCCTCGCCAAAGCAGAGGGCATAAAAAACAGCCTTGACTCGGATCGGGTCAAGGCTGTTTCCGCCTTCCGTCCGCCCATTGACGGAGGCGACCGACGAATCCAGAAGAGAAAACGCGGTGCGCATCTCCTCAATGTGAGAGCGGAATGCCATAGGAACCTCGGTCGAATAATTCGTCCCATAGAAGGCTGCGGCTACCGCCTGGTTGTTGTGGTCCGCACCGCCTGTGCCGATGGAGCACAGCGCGGCGATCAGGAGGATGACGGGCGAGAGAACAGCGACCAGCCCCCAGCCGATCCCTTTGCGGATCTTCTCGTTGGAAAGGGCTGTCGCCGCGGCTTTGGCAATCATACCTGCAGATACCGCCATCAGCGACCACCCGCTGTGCCAAACAGCTTTTCCTTGTATGCAGGGGCGTGTACCGCCAGCAGATACCGCTCGTTGCCGCACTTGTACAGACAGACACCGCGCTGGGGAAACTTGATGAGATTGTATTCCGCCTCATCCAGCTGGAGCATCTCCATGTAGCTGCGCTTGTCGATGGAGCCTGCGTTGAACAGGAACTGGTGAGGTGGGATGCTGAATAGGGGCTTTGTCATTTCTCGCACCTGTTCCTGATCAAAGTCCTCCAGATTCTGACTTGCCAGCAGCATGGCGGATTCCTTTTTGCGAACACGCTTGAGGCAGTTTCGGATGTACTCAATGGCTGTGGGGTTGGACAGCCAGATATACAGCTCGTCAAGTGCCGCCACGGTATTGCCCTCGGTCAGCAGCTTGTCCGACAGGAACGACAGAATATTGAAAAGCATGGCGTTGCGAACATTCTTCGCTGCACCCAACAGTCCTTTCACACCGAAAACGAGGAAACGGCTGGAGGTGATGTTGGTGTGTCCATTGAAAAACTGCGCATCCGCACCCTTGCACATGGAGTGCAGCCCCAGCAGCACCTCACGCAGGATCTGCTCGGTGTAGAGCTGGTGGGCGGCCATGTCATAGCTTTTGTACTCCGACTCGATCAAGTCATAGAGGTCAGAGAGGATGGGGTAGTCCTCCGAGCGCATACGGCGGAAATTGGTGCGCTCTGTGATGCCCCATTTCTGATACAATTTCGAGAGCATGATCTCGATGGTGTCAATGTGAGCATCGCTGAAATCCTTATAGGCGCGGAAGAAATCCTTGAGGAAGGAAATGTGCTGTGCCAGCAGGGTGCTTTTTCGGAAGGCTTCCGGTGCGGCCTTATCTTCGGGGTCACCGCCGTCATCCCAACACTTCGGCTCCAGCACATTGATGATGTACTTTCCCGCCATGAGGTCGGCAAAGCAGCCGCCCACGGCCTCGCACATTTCCTGCTGCTCATGCTCGGCATCCAGTGTGATAACGGATTTGCCGGACTCCAGCAGATTGAGGATAAGGAGCTTCATTAGATAGGATTTGCCCTGGCCGGAGTTGCCGAGAATGAGGATGTTGGCGGAGGTCTTATCCTCATCACGCTGGTCGAAGTCCACGAGGACATTGCTGCCGTACTTGTCCCGCCCGACATAGAAGCCCCTTGCGTCCGTTTTACCGCTGTAATTGAAGGGGTAGAGATTTGCTACAGAGCTTGCCGGCAGGACACGCTCGAACTGCGCTCCGAAGGCATTGTATCCCACAGGGCTGGCGCAGCAGAAGCCCTGCTGCTGGCGGAGCAGAAGCCTGTCCACATTGAGCTTGCTGCGCACCAGCTCCGTCAGCACATCGGTCTGGAGCAGCTTGAGCGTGTTATGATCCGAAGCGGTCAGCTCAATGTAAACGGCACAATGGAACAACGGCTCCTTGTTGCGGTGGCGGCTGCCCTCCATGGAGATCATGTCCTGCAGATTGCTTTCCGCCGTGATCGTCTGCTGCAGGTCATTTGTGTTGGAGCTGCCCATGCGGTTTTTGTTGGCGGCATTCTGGATGATGCGCTTTTCCTCGGCAGGTGTGAGCTGCCTGGTATAGATACGCAGGGTGATCCCGTCCTTCTCGCCCAGATGCCGCAGCAGAGCCTGCTCGTCAGTTTGAGTCGGATACTCTCGCAGTGCCCATACGCAACGGAAGGTGTTGCCGCAGATGAAGTGGTCGGGATTAAACTGCACCACGGAGGGTGCGATCATATCCAGGAAGGATTTGACAGGTGTGTCCTCCGTGTGCCTTGCTGTAGCTTTTTTCTTGTTTGCTGCCAAGTGATATCCCCCCTTATTCTCCGAAAAGGACCCAGCGTTCGCCGTCGTGATCCTCGTACCGCTCGGTGGTCACGTTCTGCTCAAAGTAGACTCCCAGCATCCTTTTGAGATCCTCCTCGGTGGCACGACGGACGGTGAAGCCGTTATCCTTGATGCTTTTTTCGATGCGGGAGAGGTAGCTGAACACATCGGATTCCTTTTTACCCTGCAGTCGAACGAGGATATAGAACTCCCGGCTGGATGCCATGAGCACCTGAATACGATCCAGGTGCTTGCTGTCCTGCTCCAGTAGCTTTCGAATGACGGGCAGCTCCTCCTCGTTTGCCCGCTGGCGATAGAATGCCTTGTTGTTCTCAAAGGACTCCTTGGAATTTAACGCCAACATCTCAATCTCCGCGATGCCCTTAACTACATTGAGCAGGGCATAGATCCTTGCGCCCACGCCGGCGTCCGGCAGAACGGAGATGTTGGTGGGCTTGATGGCAAAGAACACCAGCTCCCCCATGCGGGTGGCGATGCCATAGTCGGTAATGTCATCAATGCCCATGAGCTGCCGGGTGGACTGCTCACGGGCATCTTTCTTTTGCGGTTTTCTACTCATGAGTCGAGCCTCCATTCGTAGTATTGTTGTTTTGTCAGCAGGAACGCGGCGGCATAGCGGATGAAGTCCAGAATGCTGGTGCCCTCATGCCGGATCGTCAGGAAGGCGAAGACTGCCGTCAGCACCAGCGGCAGGGCGATGCCGGTCTGGGTCAGTGCCAGGACAGAGAGAAGAAGTCCCACGCCGATGATGCCGATGTCCCGCAGCTCCCACAGCCACAGCGTGGCCTTTGCGGACAGGTTGTCCGGGTAAATGTACATGGCTGATTACCTCCAATAAGAATGAGGGAGGCCGCGGGCACACCCGCGGCCTCCTATGATGCTTGGTCACTCCGCTTCCGTGTCATCCAGCGCATTCTCGATGAGCTGGATGAGGAACTGCTTTTGCTTGAGGTTGCGGGCTGCCAGATATTCCTTCAGTCGCTCGAAGAGCTCTGCCGGGATCTGTACCGCCAAGGTGCGCTCTGCTTTCATGCTGATCTGCCCTCCTTCAAAGTGTTCGGTGAAGATGCGCTCCACATATTCCGCCAGAGTGTTCAGCTCCAGCTGTTCTTTTTCTGCCATGATTTTTGCGTGGAGATCGGTGGATATCATGGCACAGAGGTTCTTTTTTCCCTCCATCGGTTCTGCTCCTTTCCTCGATTTTGCAAGCAAAGCATACCGGAAGAAGGCGCGGAAAGCTATTCACCAAGTCTAACGAAGAAGCATGGCAAAACAGAAGCGATACCACCAAAGCGGCTATGCCGTCCGCAGCCAACAGGCAAGGGAATGAAAAGATCAGCCGCCCTGCGATTCGCAAAGCGGCTGATCCATTGCTCTTACGCTGTATTTGCATTACAGCTCCATTTTTGGCGCGTAATCCGCGGCGACTTCTTCTCGGACATCGTCCTCGGTGGTATCGAGCTGCCGTGGCGTCTGCGTCATTGCAAGCTCCTGCAGATGACCGATCCGGCGCTGCACGCTTTCCGTGATCGCATGGATACGTCCCTCATCGATATAGTCGGCAGCTTCCTCGCAAGACAGTACGCTGGAGATCAGCTCGTCTACATCGGAGAGGCGATCAAAGTCAATCCAATCAAAATCGGTCACCAGCTTCAGCTGCTCGGCGTGGTGGTTTTTGAAGGGCTTGCAGACCACATCCTTTTCCGAGCGCATCTGACCGGGCATCTTATCATAGCCAAGGGAGGAGCCGCTGTCATAGATCGGAGCCATACCGAGCCATTCCAGCGTTTCCGCGTTTCGCAGTGCCCCAAAGTTATTGAAGTGGCGATCCTCGTTTGCGATGATATAGTCCAGCACCAGCATCCGGTCTAAAAACGGCGTAATGTTTCCGATGCCGAGCAGCTCGCAGCACTCCAATAGATGCCGGTATCGGGAGGTGCTGTTCTTCTGCTTTTTCGCCTGCAGCAGCCTCCACGCCGGGATCAACTCCGTATTCTCCGTAACAAAATCCTCACAGACCGAGTAGGGTGCATCCTTGCTCCAGATGACTGTATACGATACATGAGGAATGCCGAGCCGCTCCATGATGCCGGAGGCGATCACCTCGTTGAACGGCTGCTGCCGGAACGGGTTGCTGCCGCCCTTGATCAGGCACCGCTTCCCATCGATGATCTTCCACCGCTTTTTCAGATTGCCGTCCGATGTGCTGTCGGGGGAGCTGAAATTGAGTGCGTCCTTCTTCTTTTGTTCTCCGAACAGCACATCTCCGATGTCCTCCGAGAAATCATTTTGGAAAAAGTTGATGTCCTCCCACCGAAGCTCCGCGCCTTCCGGACAGATCCAGTACTGATCCGAGAGGCTCAGCCCGTAGCAGCGGACGAGCAGCATTTTGGTGTCTGCCACCCCCAACGATTCCAGTGCTTCCCGCACACCGCTGCGGCTTGCCGGGATAGAGCGATCCCGCCACCAGTCGTTAAACGCCGCACGGTCGGCGATCTCGTTTCGCACAGGGATACCGATAGGCAGATGCTCCGGCGCGTAGACACTGCCAATTTTTTGTATAAAGCCGGTCACATCGTCCAGCTCGAGCTCTGCCACGGGGGTTCGTTTATGCATAAAGGTGCATTTCATACCTGTCGCCTCATTTCGTCTGCTTTTCTGTGATTTCAGCATGCGCAGCTGCGCCTGCAGTTCCTTGCGCTTTTCGATTTTATCTGCCAGCGGCGCGATCTCACTGTCGTGCAGATAGCGGCTCTGCTTGACGCCATTTTCCGACCACTGGTGATAGTAATAGACCTTTCCGCCGATGTTTTTTTTGGAAAGATACCCCTTCGGCAGTCCGGCGATCTGCTCGGTCAGTTCCGTGATGCGTCTTAGCTGCTCCCTGTTATCCATGTCTCTCACCTCGTCTTTCAGAGATATTATACCCCGACTTAACCCCTATTGTCAACGCTGTGCTTCATAAAAGCGCGGCAGCGATGCGCGACAAGATAAACTCCACGCAGGGTATCGCCACACTGTTGCCCAACGCTTTATAACGGGCACTGTCCGAAGCACCGGGTATATCCGTCCAGCCGTCCGGGAAGCCCTGCAGTCTTTCACACTCCAGCGGAGTAAGACGACGGATGAGATGGGCACAGGCTTCTGCCTGTTGGCAAATCAGGTCGGTTGCGTCCTTGTACTGACGGGCACTCTGGGTACTTGCCACATCATTATGCCGAAAGTCATCCACACGCTGGCGGCTGTAGACCGCGTGGCGGTCTGTGGCAGTCAAAGTATACGCCAAGTCATCCTGACAGCCAAGACCGTTGCCGCCGTTTTGCGGCTGCCGGTCGACCGTATTGCCTGCAATGCAGATGGCATCTGCCTCCTGCTCGACCAGCGGCACGTTGTTGCCGCCCGTGCCGTATCGTGCGGACATGGTAGGGGCTACCTTGTGCGGGCCGGTGTAGCGGCTGTCAATGCCGTGATTTTCGTAAACAAGAGGCTGATGTCCATGCTCCTGCGCCCGCAGCGTGCCGGATATATTTTCAGAGCAATTCATCACGCTGCCACCCTGGTCGTTGAGGCACAAAACAGACGGCATACAGTTCCCTCCGGGGCTGCCCTTGAGTGTGGGAGCAACCGATTCGTTGTATCCAATGCCGCCCGCGCTGGCACCTGCCCCGGCAGAAAAACCAGCCACGAAGGTCTGCTGTTTCATTCCCGGACTTGCTTGCAACGCGCCCGCCACATCGTGCAGATCCCGCACCTCGTCCCGTTGATTGGCGGCAAAGGCCATGACTCCGTTTCTGCCGGTGGACATCCCACAGTTGACGCCGAGCGTGGCCGCTACATCGCCGGTCAGGTCGCCGTTGTAGCCGTCAAAACCCTCCACAGCTTCGTCCGGCTGCGTCACGAAGGTCTGCATCTGCATATTCGTCGTTGCCAACAATGCGCCTGACACGCCGTGCAGATCGATGCCCTCGTCTCGCTGGTTGATGTGGTACGCTTCTAATCCTGTGGGCTGTCCGTCCGGGCGCATGAGCCCCGCCTGAATTCTCAATGCCCGTTCCAGCTTTTGGGGCAACTCCTTTCCGCGCTCAAAGGCACGGCGCAGGATGCCAATGCAGGCGACTTTCGACAGATAATACTTTTGCGCCGGGGTTGCCTCCAGTATGCCGGAGAGCGGGACTCGGATCGGAATACGGGGCGCAGCCCCGGTATTGAGGGGGCGTTTCCCTTTGCGCCATGGAGATCGGAGCTCCCAGTGGCGCTGCCCGAAGAGGTCGACAGAACCAGATACCAGATCCAGGTGGAAATATGGGATCGAAACCAGTTCGGAGTCCGGTTTGCCCGGTCTGCGCTTGGGCGGAGCCCCGGTCCCTTCGGCTGCTTCCAATTCAAGCATCATCAGCTGCCCGTTTGCATCGAATCGGTACATCTATGTGACCTCCTTCCCGCAGTTTTCCGTTTCGCCAAATACATCAAATAATAGCTGCGGCGCAAGCGGTCCGGCGAAGTCAGCAAGGAGGAAAATGCGCTTGCGACGCTGCGCGACGCCCCAAAATTGAGCGTCCAGACAGCGCCATGCAAGAGAAAACGCACCGCCTGCCGTGAGCTCACCGGCGTCAGGCCATGCGTAAGGATAGGGGCTTGGGATACGCTCATTGGGAAAGCAGATCCGCACGATCTCCTCCAGCACGATCCGAAAATCCTCGTACTTCGGTGTCCCGCTCGAAAAAGCACCCGGCACATTCTCCCAACACATCCAGCGCGGCCGGATGTTGACGCCCTCCCGACCACGGGATTTCTCTGCCAACCGCATTTCGCGCATGATGCGCATCTGCTCCATAAAAAGACCGGAACGCGCCCCCGCAAGACCTGCCCTTGCGCCGGCAACAGACAGATCCTGGCATGGGCTGCCCCCGCAGATGATGTCCACGGGCGGCAGTTCCGCACCATGCAGCTTTGTGATGTCGCCCACATGAACCATATCGGGGAAACGCAGCTTTGTCACCTCAATGGGAAAGGCTTCGATCTCCGACGCCCACACCGGCGTGATGCCACTGCGGATCGCGGCCAAAGGGAATCCACCAATGCCATCGAACAAGCTGCCCATCGTCAGTCTGCTCATTTCGCCACCGCCTGTACGACCGTGCGCGTGGTGTTGACGGCGGCCTGCGCGGTATAGACAGCACTCATGAGGTTTGCCTTGGTGGAGGTATCCAGTCCAAAGGCTCCCGCGATACGGGGGATCTCGCCGGCGGAGAGCATGAGTCCAAGCCCTAACAGGGCATGATCCTTGAACACCATAAGCCCGGCGACAAGGATAGTCGCCTGCAAGAACGCCGACAGGCATAAGCCGATGATCTGCTTGCACCATTGGATAAAGCCATCCGTATATCCGCGAGGGACACTGAACATATAGAGGCTTCCCACGGCGATCTGGATGAGCAGGATGCCGCCGCGCTTCAGATTGGCGAAGAAGACCTTGATGATCGCATACGCCATAAGGATGATGCAGAACAGGATCATGATCCCGCTGGTGATGCTGCCGAAGCCCAGCAGCGGTCCTGCCGTCAGGTCGGATATTGATTCCACGGCATTGAACTCCTGCATGACCTCTCCGGCCACATCCCCGAGGGAAGTCCCATAGCCGGTGAGCGCCGCAGTGAAGGTCCCCTGCAGAGAAACGCACAGCTCATAAAGCCGGACCGGAACAACGGTGAAGAGGCTGACAGCCATAAAGCCCTTGATGGCATTGAGGGCGGTCTCACGGATGTTGCCGCGACCGCTGGAATACTCCACGCCGGTCTCGAAGCAGGCCACCACCAGCCCTGTGCCGTAGAGTGCCCATGCCAAATAGGAGAAGAACAGCACGATGCTCTGCACCCAATCCATGGTGAAGAGCTCCGCGCCCATGTTTCCCATCTCCGAAAAGAAGTTGCCGAGAAAGCCTACGATCTGACTGTAGAACCAGTCCACGATCTGGCCTAACACCTTGGCGGCAACAAAATCCCAAATGAACATTGATCGGTTTCACCTCCGGGTGAGGCCGCACCAGCTGCTTTGGGATATGGCAAAGGCCGTACAGCTGGTACGGCCTTCAAATCACGCTTTTGTTACATTGTCTGCTCCCACACCCGGTCAGCGGACTGGCTCATATCCTGAAATACCTCCAGATAGTCTGACACCGCGCCGGACAGCACCTCATAGTCCTGCCGGGTGGGGTGATACAAATACCAGCTCACCGTTCCATAGTCATCCCAAATGTGCGGTTCTACACCATTTCGGAAGTTGGGATTTGAGGTCATCTTTGTCCCCAGCAGATCCGAAAAGCGAAGGCGCAGGGTATCCACCTGTCCTTCACTGCGGTTCAGAATTGTCATCTGCAGGGCGTTGTACTGATTGGAGACGATCCCAGTGACAAATTGAATCTTTGCCCGGTTCATATCGCTCAGACGCACATAGCAGGCTCTGCCCACATAAGTGGCGTCGGGGTACCGCTCTCCAACGATCTTCCGAAGCTCCTGTTCGTAAAATGTCATTGCCTATACCTCAAATTCCGATGATCTGCCAGATGTACAGCGGTGCTGTTAGCGTGAACACGAGGCACGCGAACAGGATGGCGGGCGCCGTCCACTCGAACTGGCCGTTTTTTCTGAAGTCGAAATAAGCCGTACCAAGTTTGGCGAAGAAGAATACAGCCAGGATCAGGTCGATGGCGGGAAAGACTACATTGTTCACCACGGTCTTGATCTGACCGGATGCCGTCTGCCATGTGCTTTCCACCGCGCCTGCCACATCGCCGGTACCGGCAGCGAAGGCCGTGGTTCCCATCACGCAGACCAACAGCAGGGACAGCACCAGTGCCGCACAAAGGCGTTTGCGTTTTGTGTTGTTCATAGATTCCTCCGTTTCTATCGTTGTTTTGCGGGAGCAATATGCCACTCCTCCCAAAGATTCCCGCGGATGGTGACGCTGTCCGTCAGGTTCATGGAGAGCATTCCTGCCGGCGTCCAGCAATCCAGAAGCCATGTGTAGGGCGTATAGCTGCCGTCCGGATACCAAATGGGCGTGAAGTGGGTACGGCGGTTGTAGGTGCTGTAGGGGTTGGCTTTGAATTGGAAGGTCGTGCTTCGCCCGGAGATTTCTGCCTCCAGCAGACGCCAATAGTTCTCATAGCCAAACTCTGGGAAATAGGTCACGGCGTTCTGGGCTGCCGTCACCGCCGCACTCTGATTTGTGGTGACTTTTGCGGTCACCTTCTCCTGAACGCCATAGCCGCTTTTCAGCGTGGATGCGGTCGCCGTGGGGCTCTTCTCGTCCGGCGTGATGCGCATGGATGCAGTCAGGCTTGCGGAGTAGCTGTTGTAGTCAAACTCCCACCAGCCATGGTCCTCCCACCAGCCGTTGTCCACCCAATGGTACCAGCGGTCCCTGTGGGTCTTGCCGTCCGCATCCGTCCAGCGGTCTGTGTGCCAGCATTTCTGCCAGTTTTCTACCCACTCCCAATTCTCCTGCCACCACGGTGACCAGATGCCCCAGGACGCCGAAGTCACTTGCTCTTTCTCTGGAATAGAGGACAGACGGAAAGCATCGTTGCGGTCATCCGCCAGGGGATTGGGCGGGTCATTGCCGTCCAGATCCACGATATTACAGGTGATGGTGCCCTGCGCCGAGCCGCCGCCGTACACGCTGACGGAAATCGTTATGACGCAGGGTTCCGCGGGAGTACGCCAGCGCACCCATGCCAGCTGGCTGTCGCCGTCCGGGTAGTAGACATTGCTGACAGTGTAAGTCCTTCCCTGGATGTTAAAGCGTACCGATACGGGGTTGTCCGGGTCGGACTGTCCGCCGCGCACCTCCACGGAGGTGATGACTTCTGTGTTGACGCGGTATTCGTAGTCATATTCACCGGGTTCGGGCGGTGTGGTCACCTCATTGAAGCGGACGATGCCGATACCAAGAGAGGAGATGATGTCGCCGTTGGATGCCTTCTCCGTGCGGCTGCCGGACCATGCGGCGTAGCCGAGATCCGCTTCCTCCAGGAAAATTGCCAGCGGCAGATTTTTGTGGGTGAGCGTACCCAGCTTCTTTCTGAGATCTCCATTGACGATCTGGTCATACAGAGCCGCTTCCGTGGCGGTCATGGCGAACTGCTGACCGTTATAGCAGAGATAGGCCAGCGGCTCTACTACCAGCTTGTAGTCTCCGCCAATGAGCGTATCGAAGTCCATTCCTGCGTATCCAGCAATGGAACGGATAACCTGTTCATCGGTAAAATAGCTTCGGATGGCAGCAATGCTGGCTTTGCTGCTGCTTGTAGAGATGATCTTGGGCAGACTCTGACTTGGGTTGATATATGTGTAGTTTCCAGCTTTAGGGGCGAGGGATTTTCCTGTGTTATATGACAGTTTGCTCACCTTTCCAAAGTGAGCAAGTCCTGTTGAAGGTACCTTGTTAGTCAAATCAAAAACAGTTCCTGTGACAGCCTGACTGTCCGCATGAATCACAGACACTCTCACGCCGTCCATGCCAGGATTCCAGTAGTTGGTCTTGGTGCCGTCCCCCATGCTGCCTCCACCGCCGTCAAAGTTGCCATCTCCTGTGGCATAGGCGGGAACGATGGCGGTTATTACCAGCACAAGTGCCAGCAACAGGGGCAAAAGCCTTTTCATGCGCATTCCTCCTTGTCATGAAGATAAAAAAGACACGGCTTCTTCTTTGCCGTGTCTTTCCTGTGATTATGCGGACTTAGCCGCCCATGATTCCAATTTTGTTGCCGTTTTCATACATGGAATCGTCTTTGATTCCGACATTGTCACCCTCATAGTCTACATATCCGAATCCGGGAACATACACCTGTCCGGCATCATTGGTACTGCCGCCCGCAGGCTCTGTGGGCTGGGGCTTTACCTCAGTCTGCTCCGGCTTGTAGGTGGGCGGCGTTTCCTTGTTGCGGTCCGCTTCCGGCACATCGTCCGCCGCATGGTCCTTCTCCGTCTTGCCGGGATGCTCCGGCGCGTCCGGCTTGGCGGGTGTTCCCTGAATGGTCTGTTCTGTACCGGAGCTGTCAGCATCCCTGCCGGGATCATGCCGTTCGCCATCCGTCTTGCTATCCACCTTTACTTTTGGATCGCTGATGTTCACTACCGGGTCCTTCGTGTTGGGTGTATCGTCCGGGATGGCGGGGTCGATGGGCATGGGCACCGCCGCAAGGCGGCTGACGATCCCCACCACCAGTGCCGCGCAGAGCAGGACGCCTGCCGCAATGAGGATGATGCGTTTTGTTTTGTCTGTCATAGGTCGAACTCCTCCTTTGTAGGGGTCAGTGGTTTTTCTTCTTATCCCGAACATACCACAGCTTTCTTCGGAAGTCTACTGCAAGAAGTGAAAAGAACTAAAACTTCGGGATATACTTGGCCTGCACCTGCAGATTTAGGCTTACGGGCGGCAGCACCCGTCCGGCAAAGTGGGTGGGGACCTCCAGATGGAGGGTGGCGGTTGCAAGATACCCCTCGCTCCGGCCTGATGCGATGGCGTTGTTGGAGATATGAACGGACAGGTCGGAGAGCGTATACTCCAGCTCATTTCCGGCGTATTTCATGTAGCCTTCGCCATCTGTGGTAAGGCCGAGGATATAGGACAGGTTGCCGTAGATATCATCGGCGTCGATGGATTCGAACCACTCGCCGTCCCCCTCCGGGAACCAGCCTGCGGCATAGCCCTCCCGCACAGAGTGGTACACATCGTCATAGTTCTCATTGACCGTGGCAATGACCGCCTGCTGCACCGCGTCCCGCACGCCCTGCACGATGATGTTCACCCGGAAATATTCCGCTATGACCATAAAGAGCATGAGCAGGCAGAGTGTCACAGCGATGACCATGGGATAGCCCTCACCGGAGCGGGAGCGCAAGAGTCGTTTTCTCACTTCCAATACACCTCCGATCTGCCGCTGGCCTGTGCCGTCAGCTCAATGGGGAAGCTGCCAAGCCCGCCGAAGCCGATGTCCACATCCATGGTCAGCGTCACCGTCACCTCCTCATTGAGCTGGATGCGGCCGGTGCGGGACCAGCGGATGTCCGGGTCGATCTCCAACCGCTCGGAAAGCACCTGCGCGCGGGTGGTCGTTTCACTCCCGACTCTGCCGGTGATCTCGGCTTCCCGCACCAGCTCGGCGGCGAAGGTGTCAAGCTGCTGTTTCGCCACATACACCGGCAGCACCTTCACCGCCAATGCGATCACCAGCATGGCGCAGAGGATGAGGACGCAGGTATCGATGTAACCCTCGCCGGAGCGCTTCTTCCATTTGTGCTTCATCATCCGAACAGCCCTCCCATCGAGGTGAGGATCTGCATGAGGATGACCACAATGTAGATGAGCATGAAGCAGACCAGCATGACGAAGGAATACACGCGGATCTTGGGCGGGATCTTCGCCGCCTGCGCCTTAAGCTGCTGAAGCTCCAGCTGTTTCATGTCGTGGGAGAGCATCTGGAAATAGATGCGGCCGTCATCGCCGCGCAGGACGCCGATGAGCCCGCGCACGATGTCGGAGAGCATGGGCGACGCCAGCCTGCCCTCGAAGCGAACCAGTGCCGCTTCGTAAGAGGACGAGCGCATATCCGCCGTCAGTACATCCAGCTCACGGGCGAAGTCGGGACCGGCGTGACGCTTATAGTTTTCCAAGATCGTCAGCACGTCGCGGCTGGCTCCCAGCTCCTGCTCCACTGTGGCAACAAAGCGGGGCAGCTCACCCTCGATCTTCTCGCGGCGTTCGGTGACCTTTTCCTCCGCCTTGCGGCTCTCCTTGAAGTAAAGCAATATCGCCAGCAGCACCACGATGGGCGAGAGCAGAGGGAAGATCAGCAGACACGGAATGACCGCCAGCAGCGCGGCGGCAGGCTTGAGGATGGTATAGGCCAAGTAGACCTCCGGCGTCATATCCATGCCGGCGGCACTCAGCGTGCGCTCCATGCGGTGACGCTTGTACTCGTCCATTCGGATAAACTTGGAGAGCTTGATAGCCCAGCCAAGGAAGATGGCGTCCAGCGACCTCATCCGCTTTTTCTCGGCTCGCCCTGCGGACAGGAGGGCCTTCTCCGTGGAGAGGCGGGGCAGCTTCAGAATGTCTGCCAGAATGAAGAACAGACCCGCGGCAACGGCCACGCTGAAAAGGAATAGTAAGATCGTCATGTCCGTCACCTCCGATATTCAATGGGCTGGGTCAGCTTGACCACTCTGGCAAAGGAGAGAAAGATAGCGGCGGCACAGACCGCCAGCACCGCCTTGCCGGGTACGGTGGTCATCAAGGCCGCATACCAGTCCTTGTTGAGAAAGTACAGCAGCGGGATATTCAGCACCACCAGCGCCGCCATGGAGATGAATTCCTTGCGGGGCGCGAACACGAGATTCTCCAGCTCCCCATTGATGATGCGCATATCCGATAGCTTTGCCACAATGGGATTAAGGGTGCTTTTCATGCTGTGGTCATACTGGCAGGCGGAGAGTGCCTCACACCACTCCCGCCACACCTCATTGTCAATGGCAGACTTCAGCTCCGCCAACGCCGCATTCATATCCGGGTCGATGTGCTTGATGCGGGTGAGGAAGCTGCGGAACACGCCTTGCACGGGCGGGTTCAGATAATTGATATTCTCCTCCACGGCGGTCTGCAGATCCTCACAGCGGAGGTAGGCCGTGGTGATGATGGAAAGTGCCGTTTCCAGCTCGGCAGTAACAGCTTTCCTGTAGTGTCCGGCCGTGAGCTTAATGTACCAGAACGGCAGGAACATCATGCCGGCCGCCAGCACCGGCACCAGCAAGAGGTTATTCATGATGATGGCGATGCCCGCACCCACGGCAAAGAGCAGCAGGGATGCCGCGCAAAGCACGGGAAAGCGTTCCTCCTTGCCGGTGGCTTGCAGGACCGTCTGCGCTTCCGATATCTCGCGGCGGAAGAGGCCGGGCTTTTTGCGATGAGTGGTCTCATTGATCTCATCCCGGATGCTCTTGGGCCCGGCGGTCAACCGGCGGAACACACCCAGCGTGAAGTCCATGGGCGAGATACGGAAGATAAGAAATGCGCCGGTGATCATGCCGACGCACGCAGTCAGCAGCAGGGCTGTCAAGTGGCGTTCACCTCCTTCTTGGTTTCCAAAAGAGCCTGCAGTTCCTCGTTGGGCATACCGTTTTCCAGCAGGCGTTTGCGCAGACTCACGGAGATCTCGTTCACCTGCGTGTGATGTCCTTCGATGACGAATTTGCCGTCCTCCATGTGGTTTTCCGTGATGACATAGCGGAACAGTGTGTTGTAGCGGCGATCCCCGTTGGGCAGGATCTCGCATTCCATGATCTCCATCATGCGGCGCTGCTTGTTCTCCAGCTGCTTGCAGAATACCACGATGGGGTATGCCTCCGTCACATAGCTGAGAAGCGTTTCGTCGGACATATCCACGGCTCGTTTGCACAGGGACACCATGCGGCGGTAGGTCGCCTCGCAGGAGTTGGAGTGGATGGTGGTCAACACCGCCACACCCACGCGGGCGGCCTCCTGCGCGGCATTGGCCTCGGCGCCGCGCATCTCTCCCACCACAAGAATATCCGGGTTGAAGCGCAGGCAGATATCCACCAGCGCGATCTGATCGATCCGCTGACGCTCATTTTCGCTGTCGCGGGTCAGGGTGTGGACCACCGAGTTGACCACCTTACCGTTTTCCTCCCGCACCAGCTCCAGCTCACGGGAGCCGTTCTCAATGGTGAAGATGCGTTTGCTGTCTGGGATCGTGGTCAGCAGCCAGCCTGCCGCCGTGGTCTTGCCGGAGGAGGTGGCGCCAGCCACGCAGATGGAGATCCCATAGCGTAAAAATACGGAAAGCCAGTCCAGCATTTCCGCTGTGGCCGTACCGCTGTTGAGCAGATCCTCACGGCTGAGATTATGGCGGTTGACGATTCGGATGGAGGCGGCGACGCCCACATCCTCATCCACCACGGGGGACTTCATAGCCGCAATACGGGTGTTGCGGGTCAGGTGTCCCGTGACCAGAGGGCTGGCGTTGTCCAGCACCATACCGGAGGCGTGGAGCATACGGCGGATGACGGCGAGCGCGTGTTCCGGCGAATCGAAGTGTTCCGTGAGCTTTTCGCTTCGACCGTCTGAATACTGCACCTCGATATCCCGCCACGAGTTGATGTTGATCTCCTCAATGCCGTCGGCGTAGATATAGCGGGTCAGGAAGCCGAACTCCGCCATCTCGGAATAGATGGCGTCCACCAGCTTCGTCTGCGTCATGCCTGCTACGGCGATACGCCGGTCCTGCAGGTACTTGGTGATGTAACGCATGAGCTGTTCCTTGGAGTCCTCGCCGCCTTCGGTGATGAGTGCGGCGTAGGCGCCGGAGATGTACTCCTGCACCTCCTGCAGCACGGAATTGAAGTCCCTGCGCTCTGCCGACGGGGTAAAGAACAGGCTGTGCGCCCGTCCGAGGGTGCCAATGTCGGTGTTCAAGGTCCGCTGCGGCGTGTCGTCCACCACTACGGGGACAATCTCCGGCTCCGAGGTGACCTGATATTCCGCCGCGTCCCGCCGCTGTGCAGCTGTGGCAAAGACCGAGCCGTTTCGCTTTTCGCCAAGAGCCATATTAAAACACCTCCGCGATGATACGCTCTAACTCCTTGCGGAAGGGTCGGCTGTCCTTGAGGGCGAGGTCGGCAAGCAGATTGCCCGCCAGATACTGCTCCTCCAGCTCCTGCGAATAGGGCAGCACGAAGGCCGTGTCGCCCAGCACCTTGCCGATATGGTCCGCTGCCTGATAGGGCTTCACATTGGATGCCACCTTATACTGCTTGTCCATGTCCCACTCAGGCCCGTCCAGCAGGGGGAGCTGACTTGCAAAGTAGTTGACGCTTTTGGGGTCGCAGTTAGCAAGGCGCAGGACACTGTCCGCCTCCATCAGCGCCACGGCGGAGAGGATGTCGTTGGCAATGTGGCTGCCGCAGTCCACGATGACATAGGGTGCGATCTGACGCAGGCCGTCCAGCAGCTCTACCACCTGCTTCTGCGTAAAGGGCGGAGTGCTGTATTCGTTCTGCAATTCGAGGAGTCCCAGCGCTGCGAGATAGCTGTTGTGCTTGAAGGTGACGAGGTTATGTTTGATGAGGTTTTCGCTGATGCGGGCGGCGGCAAGGACGCTGGCAAGAGAGCCTTTGCTCTCCAGAGCGTCCGCATGGCAGATGCACGGCAGCATGGGAGCGCTCATATCGCAGAGCAGAAGGATAACATTTTTCTTCTTGGCGGAGAGCGCCTTTGCGATCTTTACCGCTGTCACCGTTTTCCCACTGCCGGGGCTGCCCCAGACCGCCAGCATACCACCGCTGTCATTCTGCACTTCCGGTTTCTCCGTATCGCGCTGAAAGATGCTGGCTTTTCTGAAATTCATTCCGTCACCTCGCTCTCCGGTGCGGCAGGCTCGGTGGGTTCGCCCTCCTCAATGGGATATTCCTCCGGCTCTGCGTACAGCTCCTCGATGAGTGCGTCCTGCGCCTCAATGAACTGCCTTGCGCCATCTGTTGTGCCGCGGTAGACGAGAGCCAAGTGGAGCTTGGCGACCTGTTCCAGCTCCGCCAGCACCTTGGCCTGCTCCGGCAGGACGAGGAAGGTCACGGTAGAGGGCAGCTCCTTTTCCTCCTCTGTGGCTTCACCGGTATTGGCGTCATAGCCGGTGCTGGCGGTAACAGAGATGATCTCCA
>OLPY01000612.1_pt1 | contig 29267 bp, 27 predicted proteins | sample 1672481 | NCBI WGS metagenome assembly OLPY01 (sample SAMEA3136691, study PRJEB25190) | human gut metagenome | biome: human gut; feature: human-associated habitat; material: faeces | place: Austria | collected 2013 | reverse complement strand
GCCGGAGGGACGGCGGGCGGTGTGGGGCTGCTCTCGGAGGCCGGTGTGGGCGGGCTGGGCGATGCGCTCCTCCTGGGACCAGTCGTTGTCCTGGAAGGTGTCCCGCTGGGGGCGGCGGACTTTGCCGCCCACTTCCAGCAGCTCGTTGGGGATCTCTTTCACAAAGCGGGAGGGCAGGTTGGCTGAGGTCCGGCCGAAGAGCATCCGCTGGGCGGCGCAGGTGAGGTAGAGGCGTTCCTTCGCGCGGGTCAGGGCAACGTAGCACAGGCGGCGCTCCTCCTCCAGCTCGTCCTCCTCCCCAATGGCCCGGTAGCCGGGGAAGACGCCCTCTTCCATGCCCACGGTGAACACCACGGGGAACTCCAGGCCCTTTGCGGCGTGCATGGTCATGAGGGTCACGCAGTTGTCGTCTTCCTCCACGCTGTCCAGATCGGTGTAGAGGGCCACTTCGTCCAGGAAGCCGCCGAGAGAGGGGTCCTCTGCGTGTTCCAGATAGCCGCTGATGGACGAGGACAATTCGTGGATGTTTTCCAAGCGAGACTTGCTCTCGTTGTCTTTCTTCGCCGTGAGCATCTCGGCGTAGCCGCTCTCCTGGATCAAGGTCTCGTAGACCTCCGGCAGCTCCACTTCCTGGGTCAGGCGCTGGAGATGCTGGATGAGGTCGGTGAACTTTTGGAACTTCGGCGCAGCTTTTTTCAGCTCCGGGATCTCCGCCGCGTGGACCAGGACTTCCCAGAGGGGTTGTCCCGTCTGGGCCGCCAGGGATCGGGCGGATTCCATGGTCTTGGCCCCGATGCCGCGGGGCGGGTTGTTGACCACCCGCAACAGGCGCAGGTCGTCGCTGGGGTTATGGATGACGCAGAGGTAAGACAGCATGTCTTTGATCTCCGCCCGCTCGAAGAAGCGGAAGCCGCCCACCACGCGGTAGGGGATGCTGTTGCTCTTGAGGGCCATTTCCACTTGGTTGGAGAGGGCGTTCATGCGGTAGAGCACCGCGCAGTCCCGCCACTGCCGCCCCTCGCCATAGGCTTTCAGGAGCTGGGTGGCGACGTACATGCCCTCCTCCCGCTCGTTCCCGGCGGTGTAGAAGCGGACCTTTTCCCCCTCGCCGTGGTCGGTCCAGAGGTTCTTGCCCTTGCGCCCCCGGTTGTTGCGGATGACGGCATTGGCGGCCTCCAAGATGTTGCCGGTGGAGCGGTAGTTCTGCTCCAGGCGGATGACGCGGGCGTTTTTATACTCACTCTCAAAGGAAAGGATATTCTCAATGGTGGCGCCCCGGAAGCGGTAGATGGACTGGTCGTCGTCGCCCACCACGCAGATGTTTTTGCGTTCCCCGGCCAGCAGAGCGGCCAGGAGATATTGCAAGTGGTTCGTATCCTGGTACTCGTCAATGAGGACATAATGAAATTTCCGCTGGTAATACTCCCGCACCTCCGGGAACTTTTGCAGGAGCCGGACGGTATGTAAGATAATATCGTCAAAGTCCAGCGCCCCGGCGGCCCAGAGCTTTTTCTGATAGGCCAGGTAGACGTTGCCGATTTTCTGCAAGCGGAAATCCCCCTGGGCCTTTGCTTGCTCCAAGAAATCCTCCGCCAGCTGCATGTCGTCCTTCGCCCGTGAAATATACCCCAGGACGGACCGGGGCGGGAAGGACTTGTCGTCCATGTTCAGCGCTTTCAGGCTCTCCTTGATGACCCGCAGGGAGTCGTCCGTGTCATAGATCGTAAAGGACGAGGGAAAGCCCAGCTTTTCAATGTCCCGCCGTAAAATACGCACACAGGCCGAGTGGAACGTCGCCGCCCACACGTCCTGGGCGTCGGGGCCGATGCGGTCCTCTAAGCGCTGCTTCAGCTCCCCGGCCGCCTTGTTGGTAAACGTAATGGCAATGACCTGCCAGGGCGCCGCCGGTTCCAGAGCGCAGAGCAGATGGGCGCGGGCGTTCTCCTGTTCGGTGTGGTCGGTCTTGCTGGCGTAGTCGGCCAGAAAGGCCAGGTCGGTCTCTTCGATATGATCCGGGACTTCCGCCGAATCCGCCCCCCGGCCATAGCGGAGAAGGTTGGCGATGCGGTTGATGAGCACCGTCGTCTTTCCGCTCCCGGCCCCGGCCAGCAACAGCAGCGGCCCTTCCGTGGTCAGCACGCCTTCCAGCTGGCGGGGGTTCATCCGGCCAAACTCCGCGGCAATGATCTGCCGCCGCAAGGCGGCGAATTGGGTTTGTTTCTCTTCAGACAGCATAGTTGTGTATCTCCGTCTCTTTCGTTCTGGTTCGATGTTTTGCTCTTATTCTATCGCAAAGGGACGGGGTTGGCAACCGGAAAAATTGCACCCCATTCAGGTGCAAAGTATGATATAATCAGAAAAACAACTGACACCAAGACGCTTTGCAGGAGGCTTCTATGGACAAGACCCTCGCCCCTCTCTACCATCAGCTTGCTGATCTGGCCGCAAAATACGGGGCGCAAAAACTCGTTCTCTTCGGTTCCCGTGCCCGCGGGGACAACACACCCCGCAGCGACATTGACTTAGCCGTTTACGGGATGCCAAAACAAAATCAATCTCTTTTTTGGTCCGATGCCGATGACTTGGCAACCCTGCTCAAGCTGGACATTGTCCACATCACCCCAGAGCTGGACCAAAGGTTTTTACAAAACGTAGAAAAGGATGGTGTGACCCTGATGGAAAAATCTCTGGAAAAACGAGAAAAATTAACGATGGCGCTGGCCCGCCTGGAGGAGGCCCTAGCCGCCTATGACGAAACCCCGACCACCGTTGTCCGTGACGGCGTGATCCAACGCTTCGAGTTCTGCACAGAGCTGGCCTGGAAAGCGGCGCGGGAATATCTGCTGGACCAGGGCCATGTAGAGATCAACAGCCCCAAAAGCACGCTGCGGCAGGCCTATGCCGACGGCATAGTGACCGACCAAGCCGGGTGGCTGAAACTGTTGGATGACCGGAACCTGACCTCCCACATCTACAACGATGCCACCGCCAGCGAGATCTTCCAGCGCATCCAGACCACCCACCGTGCGCTGCTGCAAGAACTCTCCCGCTATCTCAACGGCGAAACACTTTGATCTGGTTTCATCAAAAAAAGACCGAGTCCCCTGCGTTCGCTGCGCGGTAGACTCGGTCTTGAATGATTTGGGATCAACCGACCTGGATCACCTGGGGATACTCCCCTCCCTCCAGGAAGTAGGTGCGATAGCCGTCGGTGGCCAGGGCGTAGCGGCCCAGGACGCGGACCAGGCGGCGGGAGCGGAGGGCCAATTCCTGGGCCACGTCCGGGATGGTCTGGCCGGCTTTGGAGAGGTCCTCGGCCTCGCCGGGGGTCAGGAGGGTGACATGGTCCCCGTCCAAGGAGAGGTCGCTATGGGGGAAGACGGCCTCTTCGGGCTTGGCCAGGAAGTAGTCGTCCCGGATCAGGCGGATGCCGATGTCGGCCACCACCAGCTTGCCGATGCTCCACACAGCGTCACCCAGGAGCATCCCGGCCTTGAGATAGCCGATGGTGACGGTGAGGTCGGACTTGACCACGGGGCCGCCCTTGCCGGTGTCGCCGTTCATGCCGCTGTTGATGTCCACACTGATGACGTAGGCTTTGCTCTGGTTGATGGCCTGGATCGCCTCGTAAAACAGACCCCGGACCGGGCCGTTGAAGCCCGTGCCCAGCAGGCAGTCCACCAGGATGTCATAGCCGGACAGGTCCGTTTCCTTGGTAAAAACATCCGCCGGGACTCCGGCCTCGATGGCTTGGTCGTAGTAAAATTTTCCGTCCGCCGAGAACTTCTCCGAGACTCGGTAGAGCCGGCAGGGGATCCCCTTCCCGGCCAGGATGGCCGCCAGGGCATAGCCGTCGCCGCCGTTGTTGCCGCCGCCGGTCAAAATGGCCACGGTCTTGCCGGTCCAGTCGGCTGCCTGGTAAACGCCCAGAGCCGCCCGGTGCATCAGCTCCCGGCTGGGGGTATATTCCGCGATGGTGTGGGCGTCGCTGTCCCGCATGGTCGCCACAGTGATAACGTTCTGCATCGTGATCCTTCCTTTTCTCCAATATGCCAATGTGCCGAGGAAGCATCTTCCCCGCCTTCTGGGCTTATTATAGTCCAGAGCGGCGTAAATAGCAATCTTCCCCACGGAAAACGGGGAATCCCGCATTTTCCCTTGCAAACTCTACGGGTTTTTAGTATAATGTGTGCCTGTAATCTTTCGAGCTCAAACTGTGATCCGATCAAATGTAAGGAGGAAGAAACAAACATCATGTACGAATCCAACAAGAACGACAGCAGCAAGGCAAAGCTGTATTGGACCGTCGGCATCATCATTGCCGTGGCCGTGGCTGCGCTTCTGATCTGGCACACCTTCTTCTACGGGACCGAAAACGGCACCGCCGCCACCGTGGGAGACCAGGAGTTCTCCACCGTAGAAGTGACCTACTACTACAACACCGTCGCCAACAACTACATCAACCAGGCCCAGCAGTACAAAGCCTATGGGATCGACATGGGCTACGACACCGACAAGTCCCCCGCCGAGCAGACCTACAACGAGGAGGAGGGCACCACCTACGCCGACTACTTCCTGGACCAGGCCCTGACCCAGCTCCAGCGCACCGCCATCCTGTGTGAAGAGGCCAGCAAAGAGGGCTACACCCTCTCCGCCGACGGCGAGAAGGCCGTGCAGGACAACATGACCGCCCTGTACACATACAGCGTTCAGAGCGGCGCCGGCTCCGAGGAGGCCTATCTCCGCGCCATCTACGGCAGCAAGATGAGCAAGTCTCTCTTCAAGGACCTGCTGACCCAGGCCATTCTCGCTGACGAGTACGCCACCCACAAGAGCGAGACCTTCACCTACACCGACGAGCAGCTGAACAAGTATTACAACGAGAACAAGAACGACCTGGATTCTTATGAATACCGTTACTGCTACGTCAACGCCGACTTCCCGGAGCAGGAGACCGACGCCGACGGCAACACCGTGGACCTGACCGACGAGCAGAAACAGACCGCCATGGACGGCGCCAAGGCCAAGGCCGACAGCATGCTCGCCGCCGTCCAGGCCGGCACCGCCTTCAACACCGCTGCCCAGGATGTGCTGGACGAGACCTCTGCCGAGTCTTACAGCGACCCCGAATACAACCACAAGACCGACCTGGGCTCTGCCCTGACCTCCACCTACCAGTCCTGGCTGACCGACGGCAGCCGTAAGGCCGGGGACATCACCTCCATCGAAGTCGCCGACACCGGCTACTGCGTGGTCCAGTTCCTGGGCCGGAAGAAGGACGACAACAGCTATCAGACCCTGACCTACCGCAACATCGAGGTCCTGGCTGAGACCACCCCCAGCGAGGACGAGAACGGCACCGACCTGCCCACCGACGAGCAGCTGGCCGCCGCCAAGGCCAAGGCCGACGACCTGCTGGACCAGTGGAAAAACGGCGACGCCACCGCTGATTCCTTCGGTGAACTGGCCAAGACCAACAGCGCCGACGAGACCAACAAGGACAACGGCGGCCTGAACGAGGACGCCAACCGCTCCAGCCTGGACGCCAACCTGACCGACTGGCTCTTCGCCGAAGGCCGTCAGCCCGGCGACGCCGCCGTCGTCGAGGCCTCCGACAGCTCCGGCAACGTCATCGGCTATCAGATCCTGTACGTCGAGTCCCTGGGCGAGATCCAGTGGAAGTATCAGGCCACCACCGCCCTGCGCTCCGACGACTATGACAAGTGGTACACCGAAGTCGAAGCCAACTACCCCGCCGAGCTGACCGACCTGGGCAAAGAGATCGCCGCCAGCTCCAGCAACCAGTAATTCCTGCAATCTCAGCATAAAGCACCCCCTCCTCTGCCAAACTACGGCGGAGGAGGGGGTTTGTTTTGCAACACCGGAAGATATGCGATTGGAAAGCCTGGGCCCCTGCCGCCCTGGCCGGGGGCGCGGCGGGGCTGGTCAACGGCTTTTTCGGGGGCGGGGGCGGGATGGTCCTGGTTCCCCTGCTGGCGGGAAAATGCGGGCTGGAACGGCGGAGCGCCTTCGCCAGCTCTGTGGCCATCATCCTGCCCTTGTGCGCCCTGTCGGCAGTCATCTACTTTGCCAGAGGGCAGCTAGAGCTTCTCACCGCCCTTCCCTATCTCCTGGGTGGCCTGCTGGGCGGACTGGTGGGCGGGAAGCTTTTCCCCAAGGTCCCTGTCGTCTGGCTGCGGCGGGCCTTTGCGCTGGTCATTTTTTACGGGGCCTGGAAAGCCCTGACCGCATGACGGCCTGGGTCATCGCCCTGCTGGCCGGTGGGGCGACGGGCATTCTCTCGGCCTTCGGCATCGGAGGCGGGTCGCTGCTGCTGATCTACCTGACCTCTTTCGCCGCCCTGGACCAGCACCAGGCCCAGGGGATCAACCTGCTCTACTTTCTCCCGGCGGCAGCCGCCGCCCTGCCGGCCCACCACAAAAACGGGCTCTTGGAGAAGAAAGCCATTCTCCCGGCGATCTTAGCCGGGCTTGCCGCTGCTGGCCTGGCCGCCTGGATCTCCACCGGGCTGGACACCCGCCTGCTGCGCAAGCTCTTCGGGCTTTTTCTGCTGTACGTCGGGATCACGCAGTTGGTGCAACGCGACGATAGGTGAGGTAGCTGTACGCCACCTCTCCCCAAACATAGGGGCCGTCTGTCTCGACGATCTGCCAGGCTGGGTCCTTGTCCAGGTCCGGGAACCAGCAGTCCACGCCGGGAAAGGCCGTGTGGATCCGGGTCACATAGGCGGTGTCGCAGGCATCCACTGCCTGGGCGTAGACCGAACCGCCGCCCAGGACGAAGGTATCCTCCGGCGCGGCGGACAGCGCCTCCGTCAGACTGCGGAACACCTCTCCCCCCTCCACGGTAAAGGAAGGGTCGCGGGAGAGGATGAGGTTCCGCCGGTTTTTCAGCGGTCTGCCGCCGGGGAACGTCGCCAGGGTCTTCCGCCCCACCAGGACCGGGTGGCCGCTGGTCAGGCGGCGGAAGCGCTTGAGGTCCGGGGCGATGTAGACCATCTGCTCCCCGTCCTTGCCGATGCCCCAGGCGGCGTCGGCTGCAACGATCAGATTCATGCGGCCAGCAGGGTCTCCAGCCGGGCGCGGATGAGCTTCATCAGCTTGGCGTTTTCGGGCATTTCTTTCAGCTCGGCGGGGTCGCACAGCACGGCCAGGTCCTCGGAGAGATAACCCTCCTCAAACACGTCCAGACCGGCCTGATTCAGGCAGTCAGCGTAATGGATCAGCTCGGCGTTGCCGTCCAGCTCACCCCGCTTTTTCAGGGCGCCGGCCCAGGCCGCGATGGTGGCCAGGGGGTTGGAGGAAATGGCCTCGCCCTTCTGGTAGCGGCGGTAATGGTCGGTAATAGTGCCGTGGGCGGCCTCATACTCGAAGTTCCCGTCTGGGCTGACCAGCACGCTGGTCATCATGGGCAGGGAGCCGGAGGCGGCGGCGATGAGGTCGCTCATCACGTCACCGTCGTAGTTCTTGCAGGCCCAGATCATGCCGCCGGGAGAGCGGATGACTTTCGCGGCCACGTCGTCGATGAGGGCGTAGCGATAGGTCAGGCCGGCGGCCTCGAACTTATCCTTGAACTCCTCGTCAAAGACCTTCTGGAACAAAATCTTGAAGGTCTGGTCATAGTCCTTGGAGATGGTGTCCTTGGAGGAGAACCACACGTCCTGGCCCACGTCCAGCGCATAGGCGAAGCAGCAGCGGGCGAAGGACAGGATGGAGGCATCCCGGTTGTGCATGCCCTGGATGACGCCGGGGCCCTTGAAATCAAAGATGGTCTGGCGGGAGAGCTCCTTGCCGTTCTCATCGGTGAAGATCATCTCGGCCTTGCCCGCACCGGGGACGCGGTACTCCACGGCCTTGTAAATGTCGCCGTAAGCGTGACGGGCGATGGTGATGGGCTTCTTCCAGCAGGAGACCACCGGCTTGACCTTGGAGATGAGGATCGGGGCGCGGAAAACCGTACCGTCCAGCGCCGCGCGGATGGTGGCGTTGGGGGACTTCCACATCTTCTTCAGGTGGTACTCCTCCATCCGCTGGAGGTTGGGGGTGATGGTGGCGCACTTCACGCCCACGTGGTGGACTTTGATGGCCTCGGCCGCCTGGACGGTGATCTGGTCATCGGTCTTGTCCCGGTTGGGCAGACACAGGTCATAATACTCCGTGTTCAGCTCCACGAAGGGCAGGATCAGCTCCTCCTTGATCATGGACCAGAGGATGCGGGTCATTTCATCGCCGTCGATCTCGACGATGGGGTTTTGCATTTTGATCTTTTCCATGGGTATCAGCTCCTCCGGCAGCTCAAGCCTTGTTCTGGGCGGCGTAGTGGTTCATCAGGCAGCCGGTGAGCAGCAGCTCGCGCTCCTCGCCGGTGGTGTTTTTCAGATACAGCGTGAGGGGAGTCACGCCCTTCTCGCCCACGCACAGGGCGGGGAAGGTGTCGTCGCCGGCGATCACTTTCGCCTTGACATCGGGGACATAGATGAAGTCACCGGGCACGGCGTTAAACTCGTCGCCCTCGGCCAGGGTGAAGGGCAGCATGCCCCAGTTGACGCAGTTGGAGCGATAGCGCTTGGTGGCAAACTCATAGCAGATGTTGGCGCAGCCGCCCAGCACACGCTGGCAGGAAGCAGCCTGCTCACGGGCAGAGCCGTCACCGGGCTTGTTGGCGAAGATGACGGAGCCGATCTGGAAGGAAGCGGGGTCCTTGCCCGCCAGGTCCAGCTTGTCCAGCGCGGCCTGGACTTCGGGAGTCAGGCTGCCGGACTGACGGGCGGTCTCCAGCGCCTGGGTGGCCAGGGCGCGGGGCACGTAATCGGGGTCCCGGCGGGACAGGGCGAAGGAGGCCAGCTTCATGGGGTTGGAGCGGTAAGAAGAGGTCTCTCCGGAGGGGATCAGCTCGTCGGTGGTGGTCACGGGGTCCCGCAGGACGGATGCCACCTGCATGAGCATGTTGTCGGCCAGGGCAGGGATGGCAGGCCACTCGGCGATGTTGGGGCCAAACTTCAGCTCAGCCTCAGGCTTTGCCTTGCCGAAGCCGAAGTAGACGCGGCGGTCATAGACCTTGGTGTCGAAGCTGCGCTTGCCCTGCTTGGGCTGGACGTAGCTGACCTCGGTGGCGGGGGTGAGAACGCCGTGGTTCCGGGCGGTGGCGGCGATGGAGCGGGCATCCATCAGGACCACGCCGGAGAGCTGGCCGTCGCCGGGCTTGGAGCCCTCGCGGTTGGGGAAGTTCCGGGTGGTGTGGCGGATGGACAGGCCGTTGTTGGCCGGCACGTCGCCGGCGCCGAAGCAGGGGCCGCAGAAGCAGGGCTTAAACAGGGCACCAGCCTCCAGCAGGGACTGCTGCACACCGTTCTGAATAAGCTCCAGGTTCACGGGCACAGACGGCGGATAGACGGACAGGGAGAAATACCCGCTGCCCACGTCGTGGCCGTCCAGAATGGCGGCAGCCTCGGCGATGTTGTCGTACATACCGCCGGCACACCCGGCGATGACGCCCTGGTCGACCATCAGCTTGCCGTCCACCAGCTTGTCGGTGAGGGACAGGGTGACCTTGCCGCCAAACTGGTCGGCAGCCCGCTTCTCCACCTCCCGCAGGATGTCGCCGGGATCGGCCAGCAGCTCGCGGATGGTGTAGGCCTCGGAGGGGTGGAAGGGCAGCGCAGCCATGGGCTCGACCTTAGAAAGGTCGATGGTGATCATGCTGTCGTAGTAAGCGCCCTCCTGGGGATGCAGGGTCTCGTAGGTCTCAGGACGTCCATGGATGGCCAGATACTCCTCGACAGCGCCGTCGGTCTCCCAGATGGAGGACAGGCAGGCGGTCTCGGTGGTCATGACGTCGATGCCGATCCGGTAATCCATGGGCAGGTTCTTGATGCCGGGGCCGACGAACTCCAGGACTTTATTTTTCACAAAGCCGTTCTTATAGGTCGCGCCGCACAGGGCGATGGCCACGTCGTGGGGACCCACGCCCTGGGCCGGCTCGCCGGTCAGGTAGACCATCACGACCTGGGGAGAGGCGATGTCATAGGTGTTGCTCAGCAGCTGCTTGACGATCTCCGGGCCGCCCTCGCCCACGCCCATGGTACCCAGGGCACCGTAACGGGTGTGGCTGTCGGAGCCAAGGATCATGCGGCCGCAGCCGGACATCATCTCGCGGGCGTACTGGTGGATGACAGCCTGGTTGGCGGGGACGAAGTTGCCGCCGTACTTCACGGCAGCAGACAGGCCGAAAACGTGGTCATCCTCGTTGATGGTGCCGCCCACGGCGCACAGGCTGTTGTGACAGTTGGTCATCACATAGGGCACGGGGAACTCTTTCAGACCGCTGGCCTTGGCGGTCTGGATGATGCCCACGTAGGTGATGTCGTGGGAGATGAGGCTGTCAAACTTCAGGTGAAGCTGGCCCTCCTCCTTCCGCATCTCGTGGCGGCGGAAGATCTGGTAGGCCATGGTCTTCTCCCGGTCGGCAGGAGAGACCACGGGGGCGGGGACGGGGGCCCCGTTCTGCCAGCGCACGCCGGCGGACTCTAATTTGATCATAAACGTATCGACACCCTTTCTGGGAAATTTTTCTTTGGCCCATAGGCAAGAGATCAAAGCATACGGAATCTTCTGTATAATATGGGTAGTATCAGTATACCACGAAATTGGGAGGAAGCAAAGTGAAATGCCATAACTTTTGAACTTCTTGCAGAGTGTCCGAAAATGCAGGAAGGACTTCGTAGAAACCGGGAAAAATTCCAAAAGAAATGACAGTCAGGAATTTTTTCTTGCATAATGTCGGAGTTTGGAGTATAATCCCTTTATTATAGGAAAAGAAACGTCTTTTACACCCACTGCGCCCAGGCGAAGGAAGGCCGTCCCGGCGCAAATTTCGGAGAGAGGGGAACCATACGATGCAGAATCAGAATGGAAACGGGATCCTGGAACAATATACAGGTTCCCTCAGCCAACACATCCAAACCGAATACAGTATCCCGCCCAAATATTACCGAGGTGACCTGAAGCTGGGTCTGAGAAACTCCGACGGCACCGGCGTGCCCATCGGCGTGACCCGCGTCGGCTCCGTTTTGGGCTACATGATCGAAGACGGCGTGCGGATCCCCGTCCCCGGCCAGCTGTATTACCGCGGCATTGAGCTTACGGAGATCGTCGAGGCCCACCGCCAGGCCGGGACCTTTGGCTATGAGGAGGTCGCCTACCTGCTGCTCATGGGCTATCTGCCCTCCCACAGTGAGCTGAACCGCTTCAACGAGATCATGAACCGCGCAAGAAAGCTGCCCAACGGCTTTACGGAAGACATGATCATGAAGAACCCCAGCCGGAACATCATGAACAAACTGGCCCGCTGCGTGCTGTCGCTGTACTCCTACGACAAGCACCCCGACGACACCTCTCTGGACAACATCCTGCTCCAGTCTGTGAAGCTCATCGGGGCCTTTCCCAGCATTGTAGCCAACGCCTATTCTGTCAAGCGGCACTACTTCGAGGGCGGCTCTCTGCACATCCACTTCCCCGTGGAGGGCCTGTCCACCGCAGAAAATTTCCTGCGGATGATCCGCCCCAACACGGAGTACACGGAAGAGGAAGCCCACCTGCTGGACATGATGCTCATGGTCCACGCCGAGCACGGCGGCGGCAACAACTCCACCTTCGTCTGCCGTGCCCTTTCTTCCAGCGGCACGGATACCTACAGCGCCATCTCCGGGGCCGTTGGCTCCCTGAAAGGTCCCCTCCACGGCGGCGCCAACGCCAAGGTCATGGAGATGTTCCGTTATGTGAAGGAAAACGTCGATCCCAAAGACGACGGCTCCATCAAGGATTACTTAGCCAAGCTTCTGAACAAAGAAGCCGGGGACAAGTCCGGCAAGATCTACGGCCTGGGCCACGCGGTCTACACCGTGTCCGATCCCCGTGCCGTCCTGCTGAAAAAATACGCCCAGCACATGGCCGAGATCAAGGGTTACGCGGAGGACTTCCAGTTGCTGCAAAAGATCGAGGAGCTGGGCATCCCCATGATCCTGGAGAAAACGAAATCCGACACCCCCATGTGCGCCAACGTGGACATGTACTCCGGTCTGGTCTACACCATGCTGGGCATCCCAGAGGACGTGTTCACGCCCCTCTTCGCCTCCGCCCGTATCGCCGGCTGGTGCGCCAACCGCATCGAGGAGGTCGTTACCTGCCACCGCATCATGCGTCCGGCTTACCGGGCCGTGGTCAAGCGCGTGCACTATGCCCCCATCGAGGAGCGGACGGCCCGCCTGGACTTCAACCCCCGCACCCCCGACGACGACACCGACCAATGATGTTTCCTTCATTGAACCAAAACAATATTCCGAAAGGGCGCGGACCAGCACACAGTCCGCGCCTTTTCCCTTACCGTACTGGACCTGGCACAATAATTTCTTAAGAAATTTTTCACAACCTGTTCATGGAACCCGCGTCCTCTCCCGCTATACTGGAAGGACACACACAATCAAGGAGGAACCACACAATGAAACGGAAGTATCTGTCTCTGGGCCTGGCCCTGGTCATGGCCCTGACGCTATGCGCCTGCGGCGGCGGCGCTGTCAACGGCACCAGCACCGGCAAGGAAGACGGCAAGCTGGCCAGCGGCACCTGGCAGCAGCAGGAAACGGGCGACACCGACCTGCTCGGTTACAGCGCCCAGGATCTGACCGGCCCCATCCCCGAAGACTGGACCCTGCCCAGCGACTTCAAGACCGGCGACAAGGTCCGCGTGGAAGTCAGCGGCGATAAAATTCTCTACGGCGACATCGTCGACGGCGGCTATCTCAACGGCTTCACCGTGGCCCAGTACGCCGACGGGAACCTGACCACCGTCTACGAATTCAAGAAGGGCGTCGTCCGCAGCTGGCAGCAGTTCTTCAGCCCCGACGGCAGCAAGCTGGCCGTGGCCTGGGCCCCCAGCACCGACTCCACCGAGTGGAGCGTCACCCTGGTGGACCTGACCACCAGCGGCGAGTCCACCCTGAAGCTGCCCGACATGACCTTTACCTACACCCAGACCGACGAAGAGACCGGCGAGAGCAAGGAGGTCACCGAGGCCCCCACCTTCCTGCTGCTCAAGTGGCAGGACGACAAGAACCTGGTCGTCACCGCCAGCCTGGCTGAGTACGACAGCAGCAAGCAGCCCCAGACCTGGGTCTACACCCTGCCCTGAACACACAACGACAGCAAAAGAGCGCCGGATCGACCGATCCGACGCTCTTTTTATACAACATTCCGTCATAAAATGTATAACGCATGTCACACCATGTAGGGGCCGCAGACCTCTGCGGCCCGCCTGTCTGCCCCTCAAATCACCTTCCGAAGTTCAAGTTTCGGCTCCTCCGCCGGCATCAACAGCCCCTCCAGCTCCCGCTCTGCCGGGAGGATCTGCGCTTCCATGCGGTCCCGCAGCTCGTGGGCCAGCGTCTTGTCCCGCTGGCGCAGGACACCGGAGACCGCCTGTCCCGGTCCGCAAAAGCGGTTGGACAGCGTGGCCATCCGCCACAGGCCGGAGAGATACTGCCGCTCCTTCACGGGATGGATGAAGCCTGCCGCCGTCCGGGCGGTGCGCTCCTTCCCTTCCGTGTGGACCTTGGGGGAGTTGGCCCGCCGCTGTTCTTCCAGCAGGATGAGGTCCAGGGCCACCTCCATGCGGAAGTGAGAGGCCCCCTCCTCCATCCAGCGGTAGATGGGGGGATGGACCGTATCGTCCAGCAGCAGGTGGAGCAGGTATCCGGCGGCAAAGCTGCGCTGGGTAGCGTCCCCATGCCGCAGGGCCTTGGAAAGGGCAGGTAAAGAGACGTTCCGCCACTGCTTGTGCAGCTTGTCGGACGTCTTTTTGGTTTGGAAGGAAAAGATCAAGGGGTCTGGCCCATACAGGCCCAGGTGAAACGCAGGCAAGTCCGCGGTGCAGTGAGACCGCAGGTCGCGGGGCAGACGTTTCATGACCTCCTGGCCGAAGTAGGTGTGTGCGTTGTGGTCGGCCATGTTACCGCCTCCTATCGTCTTTAGCATACACCCGTTTTCTTGCAAAATCTACTGGAAAATGTAAACGATGTGCCCAGTGAGATCATTAAATCATACGTCAGATGATCAATCCCCCGTTGGGTGCCAGGACCTGGCCGGTGAAGAAATCCCCGGCCGGGGAAGCCAGGAACCAGACGGCCTGGGCGACATCTTCCGGTGTACCCAACCGATCCAGGGGCGTCTCTTCTGCCAACTCGTCTTTGATGTCCTGGGAGAGGTTCCCGTTCATCTCCGTGTCAATGACCCCAGGGGCCACGCAGTTGACGGTGATGCCCGATGGCCCCAGCTCTTTCGCCAGGGCCTTGGTCAGGCCGATGACCCCGGCCTTGGCCGTGGAATAAGCTACCTCACAGGAAGCCCCCACCTGCCCCCACATCGAGGAGAGCGTGATAATTTTTCCGGCTTTTCGGTGGAGCATATCCGGCAGGACGGCCTGGGCACAGTAAAACACACCGTCCAAGTCCACTCCCATCACCTCCCGCCAGCTGGCCTCGGTGATGTCGGTAAACAGCTCCTGGCGGGCGATGCCGGCGTTGCAGACCAGCACGTCGATCCGGCCGAACTCCCGGAGAAATGCGGCGGTCATGGCCTGCACCTGCTCCCGCTGGGCCACGTCGCAGACGTAGACTTTGACCGGCACGCCCAGGGCGGCCAGTTCTTGTGCCAGGGCCTCGGCTTGGTCCTTGGCCTTGCGGCAGACGATACCCACGCCATAGCCCTGTCGGGCGAATAACCGGGCGCAGGCCGCCCCGATCCCACGGGAACCCCCGGTGATCAGAGCGGCCTTTGGCACAGAATTTGTCGTTGTTGTCATCGGCTCAGACATTGAAGCGGAACAGGACCACGTCGCCGTCCTGCATCACATACTCCTTGCCCTCGGAGCGGACCAGACCCTTTTCCTTGGCGGTGGTCATAGAGCCGCCGCAGGCTTCCAGGTCGGCAAAGGAGACGACCTCGGCGCGGATGAAGCCCCGCTCGAAATCGGTGTGGATTTTACCGGCGGCCTTGGGGGCCTTGGTGCCGCGGGTGATGGTCCAGGCGCGGCACTCGTCCTCGCCGCAGGTCAGGTAGGAGATCAGGCCCAGCAGGGTGTAGCTGGCCTGGATGAGCCGGTCCAGACCGGACTGCTCCACCCCCAGGTCCTCCAGGAAGAGGGCACGGTCCTCCGGGTCCATGGCGGCGATGTCGGCCTCGATGTTGGCGCAGATGGGGATGACCTGGGCATCCTCTTCCTTGGCCGCAGCCACGACCGCCTGATAGTAGGGGCTGGCGTCGTGGTTCTTGAAGCCGTCCTCGTCCATGTTGGCGGCGAAGATGACGGGCTTCAAGGTCAGCAGGTCGGCGGTGGCGAGAATTTCTTTCTCTTCCTCATCGCAGGGGTAGCTGCGGGCGGACTTGCCCTCGTTCAGCCAAGCCAGCAGGCCCTTGAACACCTCGGCGGAGTGCAAAAACTTCTTGTCGCCCTTGCCGGCCTTGGTGTCCTTGTCGATGCGGCGCTCGACCATCTCCATGTCGGCCATGACCAGCTCCAGGTCGATGATGCTGATGTCGCGGGCGGGGTCGCAGCTGCCCTCCACGTGGATGATGTTGTCGTCGTCAAAGCAGCGGACCACATGCACGATGGCGTCCGTCTCCCGGATGTTGGCCAAAAACTTGTTGCCCAGGCCCTCGCCCTTGGAAGCACCCTTCACCAGACCGGCGATGTCCACGAACTCGATGACCGCAGGGGTTTTCTTCTTGGGCTGGTAAATTTCCGCCAGCTTGTCCAGCCGGGTGTCCGGCACCGTGACCATGCCCACGTTGGGGTCGATGGTGCAGAAGGGATAGTTGGCGGACTCCGCGCCGGCGTTGGTGATGGCGTTAAAGAGGGTGCTCTTGCCCACGTTGGGCAGACCCACAATACCTAACTTCATAGTTGATCCTACTCCTTTATTTTTGAGGGAGAACAAGCCCCGTCGTTTTCTGGAACCTTGTTATTGTATCATGGGAAGGTTGGTTTCTCAAGAGAGAAACAGGAATCTGTTTTCACTTTTTCAGAATGACCCACAGGGATTTCCGTCTGCTTCCCCGTTGTTCTATCATACCTTTCTGCTTTCTAGTATAAAAAAAGATGAGCCACTCCTCCGAATGACTCATTTCAATACAATATAAATTATTCCGTTTCCTCTTCCCGAACATACCGCATGATCTCCCCCACCTCACAGTCCAGTATCCTGCAGAACATATCGATCGTGTGGGTGTTGACCCCTTCGTTGTGCCGCAGGCGGGTCAGCTGGGCGGGGCTGATGCCGTACTGGTTAATGAGAGCATATTGTGAGATCCCCCGCTCCTTCATCACCTTCCAAAGCCCGTCATAAGAAATCATACTATTCAAGCCTCACTTTCCACTTGAATAGTAACCAGAAACGGTGTATACTAGAATAACCGAAAACGGTCAATAATTTTCAGACGCCTCTATCCTCCGCTCGATCTGCGCCACCAGCTCACTCGGCCGCAGCCCCAGCGCCGTCGCGAGACGCCAAAGCGTCTCGAAATTGGCCTGCTTGCTTCCGTTCTCGATCATCGTCAGGTGGGTGCGTGCGATACCAGCCAACCCACTCAACACGTCCTGAGATAATCCCTTCTCTTTCCGCAAAGCCCGAATCGTTTTCCCGACTGCTGAATTGTCAAACTGCACACGCTCACCTCTCCTCTGCAAAATACTGGTTCATCGCCGTTTTGGACGCCCGGATCAAGTCTCCCAAAAAACGGACCTGCTGGGTCGTGCATTGACTTAAAATCTCTGTAATTTCACTGACTGCTGCGTTGTGGCTGTCCTGCGTTCGGTCAAAAAGTAAATCATCTGTTCTGACATCCAAAACATTAGCCAGAGACACCAGCACCGGCAGGCTGAGCTTTGTGCTGCCCGTCTCAATATGGCTCATGTGGGTGGTGGAGATTTCGACTTTTTCCGCAAGTTCCTCCTGGGACCAATCATGTTCTTTTCGGAATTTCCGGATCCGTTGTCCGATGGCGTAGTAATCCATAGCTCCACCGCCCTTTTCGTTCATTTTATTTGAATTATAGAGGCAGTCATGCCGTATTAAAATAAAGTATATAAGCATTTTCTGCTTATATACTTTATTTTATAGCTCGTACTTCCCTTCTCTCTTCCTCATTATATTATATCTTCTTTTAGTTTAGGCCAATATATCTTCTTCTCATCATGCGTATCCTGCGTTTGACTTTGCACATAATATGTACTATAATTGTCGTGCTAGGAGGTGCCGACATGGATACCAATATGACCTTCCGAATGGATTCGGAAGTAAAGTCACAAATGGCCGCTATTTGTGCACAGCTTGGAATGACGACTTCCACAGCGTTCAACATTTTTGCCAATGCCTTTGTCCGTGCGAACGGTATGCCGTTTTCTGTCACGATCCAAGAACCCGAAAATACCATACCACAAGAAAAAATGTTGGCCGATACAGATGCCTTGCTTTCTGAATTTGCCGCCAACTATCAGAGGATGGCGGAATAATAGGGAGAACTGGCAGATATGTTCATTGCAATCGCAGACAGAAAAGCTGATGAAGAAGCGCTGTTGATCTGGATTCAAACACACCTAAAATAAAACAATATTTTGTTAGAGATAGCCACCGGTTTGACCGGTGGCTATCTCTTTTACCTTATATAAACGAAAGAACCGACACTTTAAGAAACAACACTTTCCAAGCCATGGAACGTGTCGGTTTTTGATTACTGTTAAGCATCCAGCCGCAGTTGCTGCTGTGCCATCTCTGGCAAACGAGAAAATTGTTCTGACATTTCATGCGTTACATAGGGCTGCAAGCCCAATCGTATCTCTGTTGCTTGCAACGCTTCCAGCCCAACCATCTCACATATTTTAAAAAAATCCAGCCTTTCTAAAACCTTTTTGGTGTACGGTCGCTTGGCATCCAAAAATGCGATGCGTTTCAAGAATCGCTGTACAGGTTCCGCGTTGAGATACAACATAGCAGTATACGCCGTGTCATACGTCGGAAGGCAGATAAAATAGCTGGTATCATCTGTCATGACCGGTCGATGATCCTGAGAGCATAGCAAAGAAAACAGCGGTTCTTTATAAAAACCACTGATACCTACTTTGTAAGGAGCGTACGTATATTCCCCCACTCCAAACATGGAGAACCTCGGAGCGCCACGATAGATCGTGCTTTTTCGCCGCTCAAACCATGCGCTATGTTTCTGGAGATATGCCCAGGTAAGCGGCAGTTTATGCGCTAAGTACGCCGTGTCCTCCCGCACCTTTTTTTGGGTAACGATCACATATTTTGTAAAGGTATCCAGGATCGGCCGCTTAAACATACTGCTTTTGATCAATGGAAACACAAGGTCCGGTTCGATCGCTACGATCTCCTTTTCCCCATTGAGCAGCTGGCCATTCTGATCCCGCAATTCCATCACTTTTGCGCAGTCGTGCTTGACGCCTTGGCGCCAAGTAAAACAACAGTTTCCTTCAAAATCTTCGGCGTGAGCGATTCCTTGGCAGCGCAGGTGTCCGTTCTGATAAAATAAGATCTCTCTCGTTTTCTCCGGGGTCTCCAAGGAGTAGACACTGAAATACCCAGGCTGTTCGCTCTGTTCCGTGAGTTGGACCAGGAGCAGACAGGCGCTGGCACTGATATGAAACACACTTTGTGCATCAAATTCAACCATGTCGCAAAATCGGAAAGAGATATTCGCCCGCTTCAGTTCCTGAAAAACGTTGCGTGCCACAGACGTTTTGCAGAGCATCGCGACCATTGTATCAGTCCCCTGATATGCAGAGATCAGCTTCAAAATAATGGATTCGCAAATATCAAAATTACTTGCACCCGTAAGGGCATCCAATCCTTTTAATTTTTTGAAGTTTTCTTTCTCTGGAACATTATTGGAGTTCAGCACAGAAAGCGTACTGTTGTTCACCCAAGGCGGGTTCCCTAACACCAGCAGGCCGTCTCCCCGAAAAGCAGATAGGTCCAACTCGAAAAAATTCTGTTGGATCACCTGAACGCGCTCATCTTGGATCGTATCCCGGCACGCCGCACAATAACTCGGATCAATCTCCGCCCCATAGTATTTCTCCGCGTCAAAGAGAAGGCTACTGGACAAGAAGTTTCCGATCCCGCAGGTCGGCTCCAGCACGGTACTGGGGGTCACGCCTTTTTTCTCTTTGAGAAACCGGCAAATCTTTTCCGCAAAATCTTTCGGGGTCTGATAATCTCCAAACTCCTTTTTACCAGGCATAATTTTTCACTCCGTCTACGGTATTATCCAGCGCGATCACGCGAGAATATTGCAGCCGCCACTGGAGCGCATTGCTGATCGTCAGATAACCTTGCACAGGAACGTGGGATAGGATCTCCTCAGCAAGATCATTGTAAACGATCTCATCCCCAGGAACATTCTTATCCTGCAAATACCCGATCACATCTTCTTTGTTCGCGCCGTCTTGAACCATTTCCCGAAGCCGCCGTGTGATCGTATAGTCTGACGTGCGCTCTTTTTCAATGAGAGCGCAGTGGGTAAAGTGCAGAAAACATTGTGTCTGTGTATCGGTCTTCTCATACACGAACACCAGCAAATTATATCCCAGCCCAAAAATTTTCTGTCTTGCGTTTCGGAAGGGACAACTGGACTGCGGCTGCGTGATCGACGTCACTTTAATATCTGTCAGAATATCGGAACCGGGCAAATCGATCCCCTTGGCGCTGTTACCAACGGTGACCTGATACTTTGTCTGCAAATATTCTCTGAATTTGTGTTCCACATAGGTACCGACGGCCTTGCCATCCGTAACCCCAAGAAGATTGGGGTGCGGATTGTTCGACTCTATCTCACAAAAGTTTTTCGCTTCTTCTGCCAGGGCGCGAAGCGTCAGCTCTGGTTTTATCATAGGGATCTCCTCACTTTCAAGAACCAATGGCTTACTAAAACCATACCATAAAAGATAGGGAATCTCAACGATGAATTCCAGCTATACCTCCCTTCCCTCTTCCTCCCGTCACTTTTCCAAAAAAGAAGGGATTCTTGCATTTTCAGGTGAGAGGAGTTTTGTGGGTACAAGCTAAAATCACCAGAAACCCTCCCCTTTTTTTAAGGAAACCGCTTAATTTTCACCTTTTGACGGGAAGATATTGAATTTTTCACGCACTTGCAGTAAAATGCAAGCTGTATCATAACGACAGTTTGTCAGGAGCGAGGCGAAGGATATCATGCTGAATATCGTTTTGGTGGAACCAGAGATCCCGATGAACACCGGGAACATTGCCCGGACCTGCGCCGCCACCGGCAGTCGGCTGCATCTGGTGCGCCCCTTGGGGTTCGACATCAGCGACCGGGCCGTGAAGCGGGCAGGGCTGGATTATTGGCACCTGGTCGATCTCCGGGTCTATGATGATTTGGACGAGCTGTTTCAGCGCAATGACATCCAGGACCTGTGGCTGGCCACCACGAAAGCGCCGCAGGCGTATTCTCAGGCGAAGTTCCGGGACGGTTGCTGGCTCTTCTTCGGCAAGGAGACCGCCGGCCTGCCGGAATGGTTCCGGGAACAGCACCGGGAGCGCTGCCTGCGCCTGCCCATGCGGCCCGAAGCCCGCAGCCTGAACCTGGCAAACTCCGTTGCAGTGTTTACCTATGAGGCCCTTCGTCAGCTGGACTTTTTACAGCTGCAAGGGGAAGGAGAAATGGGGCAGACGCCGCCCGCTCTCTTGCAGGGCGCAGAATGACCGGGTCGGAGTAACCAGGCCGTTCCCCGTCCGGGCGCACCGTCTGTCGGACCGAGCACAAGCAGCTATCCATAAAATATGAAAAGAAGGGGCATTATTCCGATGAATTATGATAAGAAGACCATCCGTGACATTGACGTGTCCGGAAAGAAGATCCTCCTGCGCTGTGACTTCAACGTTCCCCATGATAAGGCCACGGGCGTGATCCATGACGACACCCGTATCGTCTCCACCCTGCCCACCATCCGCTACCTGCTGGACCACAACGCCGCCGTGATCCTGCTGTCCCACATGGGCCGGCCCCACGGCGAGTGGAAGAAGGAGCTGTCTCTCTTCTCCGCGCGGGACCATCTGGAGGAGTTATTGGAGATGCCCGTGCCCCTGACCGAGGACGTGCTCGGCCCCGACACCAAGGCCAAGTGCGCCGCCCTCCAGCCCGGCCAGGTCGTGCTGGTGGAGAACCTGCGCTTCCGCCTCGAAGAGGAGAAGAACGACCCCGAATTCGCCAAGGAGCTGGCTTCCCTGGCCGACATCTTTGTCTTCGACGCCTTTGGCGCTGCCCACCGTGCCCACGCCTCCACCGAGGGCGTATCCCACTATCTGCCCTCCGTCGCCGGGCTGCTGGTGGAGAAGGAGCTGGAGTTCATGGGCAAGGCCCTGGATGACCCCAAGCGTCCCCTGGTCGCCATTCTGGGCGGTTCCAAGGTCTCCGACAAGATCGGCGTGATCAACAACCTGCTGCAAAAGGCCGACACGATCCTGATCGGCGGCGGCATGGCCTATACCTTCCAGGCTGCCCTGGGCCGGGACATCGGCACCTCCCTGCTGGACGCCAACCACGTCGGCTACGCCAAGGACATGATCGCCAAGGCCCAGGAGATGGGCGTGAAGCTCCTGCTGCCCCAGGACAACCTGGCTGCCAAGGAGTTCTCCGCCGACGCCGATCCGATCCTGGTGGACGCCGCGGCCTTCCCGCACGACCTCATGGGCATGGACATCGGCCCCAAGACCATTGAAGACTTCACCGGTGCCATCGCCGGGGCAGGCACTGTCATCTGGAACGGCCCCATGGGCGTGTTTGAGTTCCCCGCCTTCGCCAACGGCACCAATGCAGTCGCCAAGGCCATGGCCGACCAGAAGGACGCCGTGACCATCGTGGGCGGCGGCGACTCTTCCTCTGCCGTGGAGAAGAGCGGCTTTGCCGACAAGCTCTCTCACATCTCCACCGGCGGCGGCGCTTCCCTGGAGTTCCTGGAGGGTCTGGTCCTGCCCGGCATCGCCTGCCTGGCTGACAAGGACTGACTGACGGGAAAGGGGAGCCAATGAACAGAAAGTATCGCAAGACCATCATCGCCGGCAACTGGAAAATGCACAAGACCGCCACCGAGGCCAAGGCCTTTGCCGAGCGCCTGAAGGGTGCCCTGCCTCGGGCCAAGCGGTGCAGCATCGTCCTGTGCGTGCCCTATGTGGACATCCCAGCTGCCGTAAAACTTCTGAAAGACAGCCGCGTGGCCGTGGGGGCCCAGAACCTCCATTGGGAGAGCAGCGGCCCCTTTACCGGCGAGATCTCCGCCGGGATGCTGGCGGACTTAGACGTGAAATACGTCATCATCGGCCACAGCGAACGCCGCGCCCTCTTCGGCGAGACGGACCACATCATCAATCAAAAAGTGCACGCCGCCCTCAGCGCCGGGCTCCGCCCCATTCTCTGCGTGGGCGAGGACCAGGACCAGCGGGAGCTGGGCGTGACCATGGAGTTCATCTCCTACCAGCTCAAGGCAGCTCTGGCCGGGGTCACCCCGGAGGATATGCGCCGGGTCGTCATCGCCTATGAGCCCATCTGGGCCATCGGCACCGGCAACACCGCCACCCCGGAGCAGGCCGGGGAGGTCTGCGGGGCCATCCGCAGCATCCTGCGCAAGCTCTATGGGGCCCGCATCGCCCGCTCCACCACCATCCAGTACGGCGGCTCCATGAACGAGGCCAACGCCGAGGCCCTGCTGGCCCAGGAGGACGTGGACGGCGGCCTGATCGGCGGCGCTTCCCTGGACCCTGACAAATTCTTGCAGATCATCCACACCGCCAACCAAGATTGATCCGATCCAAATGCACCATCCAAACCTGCCAAAACAGTATTTATCCCAATTTATCCCACGCGGAGCCGCAGGCTCCGGGAACCGAGGAAACAGGCTTATGAAAACTCCAACGACACTTATCATCATGGACGGCTTCGCCCTGGGAGAGGACATCCCCGGCAATGCCGTTCAGGCTGCCAACACCCCCCAGCTGGACTATCTCTTCTCCCAGTACCCCTTCTGCCAGCTGGAGGCTTCCGGCCTGGACGTAGGCCTGCCTGAGGGACAGATGGGAAACAGCGAGGTGGGCCACACCAACATCGGCGCCGGCCGCGTGGTCTTCCAGGACCTGCCCCGCATCAGCCGGGCCATCGAGGACGGCAGTTTCTTTGAAAACCCCGCCTATCTGGCTGCCATCCGCGCCTGCAAAGAAAGCGGCGGTGCCCTGCATCTCATGGGCCTGCTGTCCGACGGCGGCGTCCACAGCCACATCGACCATTTGTTCGCGCTCCTAGAGCTGGCCAAGCGCCAGGAAGTGCCTCAGGTGTACGTCCACGCCTTCTTAGACGGCCGGGACGTCTCCCCCACCTCCGGCCTGGGCTTCGTGCAGCAGCTCCAGGATAAAATGCGGGAGCTGGGCGTGGGCCAGATCGCCGATCTTTCCGGCCGCTACTACGCCATGGACCGGGACAGCCGCTGGGAGCGCCTCCAGCGGGCCTATGACGCCCTGGCGGGCGGCAGCGCCCCCTTCGCTGAGGACCCCTGCCAGGCCGTCCGGGCCTCTTACGACGCCGGGGTCACCGACGAGTTCTTCGAGCCCGTGGTCTGCGCCAAGGGCGGCCGCATTGAAGAAGGCGACAGCGTCATCTTCCTGAACTTCCGCCCCGACCGGGCCAGAGAGATGACCCGCGCCCTGGTCGACCCCAACTTTGGGGAGATCAAGCGCAAGCGCGGCTTCCTGCCCGTTCACTATGTCTGCACCACGGAGTACGACGCCTCTATGCCCAACGTCTCCGTGGCCTTCCCCCACGAGAAGCTGGAGAATATCTTTGGCGAGTACCTGAGCAAGCTGGGCATGACCCAGCTGCGCATCGCCGAGACGGAAAAATATGCCCACGTGACCTTCTTCTTCAACGGTGGTCAGGAGTCCGTCTTCCCTGGGGAGGACCGGTGCCTGATCCCCTCCCCCAAGGTCGCGACCTATGATCTGAAACCCGAAATGAGCGCCCCGGCCATCACCGAGGAGGCCATTCGCCGCATCGAGAGCGGCAAGTACGACGTCATCATCCTGAACTTTGCCAACTGCGACATGGTCGGCCACACCGGCGTCTTTGACGCCGCCGTTGCCGCCGTGGAGACCGTGGACACGTGCGTGGCCCAGGTCGTGAAAGCGACCACGGACCTGGGGGGCGTGGCCCTCATCACCGCCGACCACGGCAACGCCGAGCAAATGCTGGATGAAAACGGCCAGCCCTTCACCGCCCATACGACGAACCCCGTCCCCTTCTGCATCGTCGGGGCCGCCGTGCGTCTGCGGGACGGCCGCCTGGCCGACATCGCCCCCACCATGCTGGACCTGATGGGTCTGAACCAGCCACAGGAGATGGATGGCAAGACCCTCATCCTAAATACCTAATTGAATACGGAAACACACCATCTGACATCATCTATCATCAATCAAAAGGAGTGTATCGTCATGAAGCAGATGATCGAGATCGTAGACGTTCTGGGCCGGGAGATCCTGGACTCCCGCGGCAACCCTACCGTGGAGGTAGAGGTCTATTTGGACGACGGCACCATGGGCCGGGCCGCTGTGCCCTCCGGTGCTTCCACCGGCGTGTATGAGGCCTGTGAGCTGCGGGACGGCGACAAGGGCCGTTACCTGGGCAAGGGTGTCGAGCAGGCCGTGGAGCACGTGAACGAAGAGATCGCCGAAGCCCTCATCGGCCTGAACGCGCTGGATCAGACCTACATCGACAAGCTCCTCATCGAGCTGGACGGTACCCCCAACAAGAGCCGTCTGGGCGCCAACGCCATCCTGGGCGCTTCCCTGGCCTGCGCCAAGGCAGCCGCCGAGAGCCTGGGCCTGCCCCTGTACAGCTATCTGGGCGGCGTGAACGCCAAGACCCTGCCCGTGCCCATGATGAACATTTTGAATGGCGGTGCGCACGCCACCAACAACGTGGACATCCAGGAGTTCATGGTCATGCCCGTGGGCGCCAAGAGCTGGCGCGAGGCCCTGCGCATGTGCGCTGAGGTCTTCCACACCCTGAAGACCGTCCTGAAGGAAAACGGCACCCCCGCCGCCGGCGTGGGCGACGAGGGCGGCTACGCCCCCAACCTGAAGAAGGATGAGGACGCCCTGAAGGCTATCGTTGCCGCCATCGAGGCCGCCGGGTACAAGCCCTATGACGACTTCATGATCGCCATCGACGCCGCCACCTCCGAGTGGTACAACGAGGAGACCGGCTGCTACGACCTGCCCAAGGCCAAGAAGACCATGACCCGCCAGCAGCTGGTGAACATGTGGAAGAAGTTCGCCGAGAACTACCCCATCATCTCCCTGGAGGACGGCATGGGCGAGAACGACTGGGAGGGCTGGGCTCTGCTCACCAAGGCCCTGGGCAGCAAGGTCCAGCTGGTGGGCGACGACCTCTTCGTCACCAACACCCAGCGCCTCAAGACCGGCATCGAGAAGCACGTGGCCAACGCCATCCTCATCAAAGTCAACCAGATCGGCACCCTGACCGAGACCCTGGACGCCATCCAGATGGCCAACCGCGCCGGCTACACTGCCGTGGTCTCCCACCGCTCCGGCGAAACGGAGGACACCACCATCGCCGACCTGGCCGTGGCCCTGAACGCCGGCCAGATCAAGACCGGCGCTCCCAGCCGCACCGACCGCGTGGCCAAGTACAACCAGCTGCTGCGCATCGAGGAAGAGCTGGATGACGCCGCCCAGTATCTGGGCCGGGAGGCTTTCTTTAACCTCCGCTAACACCCTTCAAAGGGGGTCTCTATATTGAATACCAGAGCCACTCGACTGCTCTCCGTGGTGCTGGCCTTGGTCCTGCTGCTGGGGCTGCTGCCCCCGCCCCTGGCCAGCGCCGCCGGGACTTCCACCTACAACGGCAAGAGCTACAGCACCGACTACACCACCTGGCGGCAGGGAAACAGCGCCTGGGGTCCCACGGCCCTGGGGGACGTACATACCATGACCCAGTCCGGCTGTCTCATCTCCTCCATCGCCATTTTGATGTGTTCCTCCGGGGCCTATAACCCCGCGTCCCTGAACCCCGGCAGCCTGCGGGACTGGCTGGACGCCCAAGGCTACATCAGCCACAGCAGCGACCGGTCGAAGGACGCCCTGCTGTCCTTTGGCCTCATCTCCTCCAAGGCTTCTCCCCGGTTCTATTTTGTGAACCAGACGTTTTTCAGCGTGACCACCCCCCTGTCTGACGTGATCGCCAAGATCAACGACCTGAGAAGCCGGGGGTACCACGTCATCGCCCGCGTGAAAAACAGCGGACATTTCGTGGCTGTGGCCAAGACCGTCACGGGCGATGCCCAGCTCTACGACCCCGGCGCAGCGTCCAAGCGCCTGCTGTCGGAGTACGACGGCACCATCGGCGGCCTCATCTACTTTAAGGCCAACACCGCCGCCAAGGATACCATCCTCTCGGAGCTGGCCAATCCCGAAGCACCGACGGTCAATAAACTCTCCGCTACCTATGGCGACGGCGACCGCATTGCCGTCTCCTGGTCCTCCTCCACCATGGCGACCCACTACAACATCTATGTGGACCAGAAGCAGAGCAACGGCACCTGGAAGTCCAACTACAAGACGTACTTCTACGCCGCCTCGCCCTACGCCATGGACACCCTGCCCGCCGGGACCTACCGGGTGCGGGTCCAGTCGGCCAACGCCAACAACTGGACGTACAGCAACTCCGACTGGCAGACCTTCACCGTGAAGGCCAACTCCCTGACCATCACCTTCAACGCCAACGGCGGCAGTGTCTCCCCCGGCGCGAAGTTCGTCACCAAGGGGACGACCTATGACCTGCCCACCCCCGTCCGCTCCAAGGCGGCGTTCCTGGGCTGGTACACCGCCGTGGGCAAGGAGCTGGTCACCAACGGCACCAAGCTCAAGAGTACCTACGGCCACACGCTAGTGGCCAAGTGGGACGAGACGGGCCGGAGCCTGACCAAGACAAAAACCTACAACAACAACTTCAAAGACGTCTCCAGCAATTCCTGGTATTACAGCGCTGTGGTCTCCGCCTACCGCTACGGCCTCATGGACGGCGTGGAGACGAAGAAGTTCAAGCCCAACGACCAGATCACCAACGCCCAGGCCATCACCCTGGCCGCCCGGCTGCGGAAGCTCTATGTGTCCGGCAGCGCGAGCTTTGCCAAGACGAATCCCTGGTACAAGGCGTACAGCGACTACGCCATCAGCCAGAAGATCATCTCCTCCGCCCCGGCCAACATGAACGCCACCTTGACCCGACAGGAGTTCGCCTCCATCCTGGCCAAGGCCCTGCCGGACGCTGCTCTGCCCGCAGTCAACACCGTGGCAAACGGGGCCATTCCCGACGTGTATCGCTCGGACACGGGCATCTACAAGCTCTACCGGGCCGGGATCTTAGCGGGCAGCGACAGCAAGGGCACCTTCCGCCCCAACGCCGCCATTACCCGCGCCGAGGTCGCCGCCGTGCTCGTCCGCATGGCGGACCCGAACACCCGGCAGCTCTTCACCCTCCAATAAATCAGGGCAATGACAAACGACCCTGCACCGCTGCGCAGCATGCTGCGCTATGGTGCAGGGTCGTTTTTTCGCATTATAATCATATAATCAGGCGTCCTGGCAAACATCCCCCAGATCGAAGGTCACGTCCAGGTGATAGGGCTTGCCCTCCAGTTTGTCCAGGGCTTGCTCCAGCGAGGCCCGGATGCTGTCCTCCTGGCCCCAGAGCTTGGGTGGCAGGACGATGTCGAAGCTCAGGTCCAACCGGTCCTCCTGGTGGCGCAGGCGGAAGTCGTGGATGCTGATGTTCGGGTCCCGCACCTTCAGGAGCGTCTCCACCAGCTGCTGAAGGCGGTTGAGCTCTGCGTCGTCGGTGATGAGGGGGTCATAGTGGATGACCAGATGGATGCCCAGCTCCTTCAGGCAGCCCCGCTCCATGTCGTCGATCAGCTCATGGCAGGCCATGGGGTCCTCCCGGCTGTCCAGCTCTACGTGCAGGCTGGCGTAGCGGCGGCCGGGGCCGTAGTCGTGGACCATCAGGTCATGGCAGCCCAGGACCAGGGGAAAGCTCTTGATGTACGCCGTGACCTGCTGCGCCAATTCCTTCGTGGCTCCCTCCCCCAGGAGCGGGGAGAGGGTCTCCTTGGCCAGCTTTGCCCCGCTGAAGAGGATGAAGGCCGCGACTAAAATGCCCATGATGCCGTCGATCTGCCACCCGCTGAGCTTCTCGACCAGCACAGCGGCCAGCACGGCGGCGGTGGTCAGCACATCGTTGCGGCTGTCCTCTGCCGCCGCCAAGAGGGTGGTGGAGTTGATCTTCTTCCCCTGCTTCTTGTAAAAGAACATCATCCAGGCTTTCACCAGGATCGACCCCACCAGCACCGCCAGCATCAGCCAGGAGAAGGCGATGGGGGCCGGGTTCAAGATCTTATGCAGGGAGCTTTTCGCCAGCTCCACGCCGATGACCAGGATCATCACCGCCACGGTCAGGGCCGCCAGGTACTCATACCGGGCATGACCGTAGGGATGCTCCGGGTCCGCCGGGCGCTCCCCCAGCTTGAAGCCTAGGAGCGTGACCAGAGAGCTGGCCCCGTCGGATAAATTGTTCAGGCCGTCTGCAAAAATGGCCATGGACGCCGCCAGCGTCCCCACTGCCAGCTTGCCTCCGGCCAACAGAAAGTTACACAGCAGGCCCACAAGACCTGCCCGTTTGCCAATGGCCGCCCGCTGTTTTTGTTCGTCTGTTTCTTGCCGCATGGTTTCTGCCTCCTCTCCTGCAAAAGAGCCGAAAAAGGCACCCGCAGGACGTATCATCAAAGAATCGCTACTGTCCCGCGGATGCCAGTGTTTGTGTTGTTCCGCTGCCTGTCGGCCCGGCACGCATAGGCCCTTGGGCCGGGTACCTGCTCAGTTTCCCCTAGTATAGGCCATCCCCCCCAGGTTGGTCAAGCACAACCCTGGGGCGTTTTACACCAGGGCCTGCATGGCTGCCAGAAAGGCCGTGATCTCCCGGCTTGTGTTGAAGGCAGAGACGCTGACGCGGACCGTCCCGGTTTGCTCCGTGCCCCCGGTGGCGTGGGCCAAGGGAGCGCAGTGCAGCCCCGCCCGGACGGCGATGCCCCGGCGGCTG
>OLPY01000608.1_pt1 | contig 29343 bp, 46 predicted proteins | sample 1672481 | NCBI WGS metagenome assembly OLPY01 (sample SAMEA3136691, study PRJEB25190) | human gut metagenome | biome: human gut; feature: human-associated habitat; material: faeces | place: Austria | collected 2013 | reverse complement strand
GGAAGCCGGGGCGGGGGCGAACCCAGGTGGTCGGCGCCGAGGTGTAGCTGGCAATGCCGTCGTAGCCGACACAGCACACGTTGGACGCGGAGCCCGACGCAACGGAACGCAGCCACCAAGTGTACCGATTTCCGTTGACTCGGTGCGCCGTGTCTCGGAACAGGTCAAACTGGCAGTCGAAGCCCACGCTGTAGCCTTTCGTCCCCCACACGGGGCAGCCGTACACCTCCATCTCCGACAGCGAGAACACCTTGCCGATATCCTGCCAGCTCCACGAGTTGGAGTCGTTGAGCGCGCCGCTGGCGCTGTACCGCTCCTCAAGCAGCACGCGCTGGGTAAGCAGGTACTTGGTCAGCCCCTCGGGCAGGCACGCCTCGAAGGCCGTCTCCCACGCCTTGAGGTTGCTGTTGAGGTAGGGGCATTTCCGGTCGGCGGTGCCCTGGTTCGTGTTGGTGGTGTTCCACATCAGAAAGCTGTCGTTGGCAACGCCGGTCACGGTCTTGGCCACGGCGATGGGCGCGGAGGCCACGAAGGCGATGTGGTGGCCTTTGGAGCTGTCGCCGCAGCAGTAGTACGGGTCGAAGTGCGCCAGGAGGAAGCGCACGGACTGCTGGGCCGCCACGCCCGACGCGCTTACCAGCGGCACGTCGATGTAGTCTCCCACGCGCAGGCCCGCGAAGTTGCCGTTGGCGGCTCGCTTGTGCAGCGCGTCGTACACGCTGCCGCTGCCGATCTCTCCCGCCAGGATGGTGGCGATGTTCTGCCCGCCGTACTTGCCGATGAGGCTCTGGCGGTTGTACTCGGCGTTGTTGAGCGCCAGCTGCGCGTTCTCGCGGGCTGTTCCGTCGATGATGGGGTAGCTCTGCCCATCGACGTTGAAGCGCTCTGCGTTCACTGTTGCCATTTACGTTTCCTTTCTATGCGAGCATGATGGTCGTGCCTGATACCGAGCATGCGGAACCGAGCGTCACGGTTCCGTTGCTGATGGATGCCTTCGACGACGGGGCGTAGACAGTCCCGCCCATGAAGAAGAACTTGCCGGTGGCGTTTGCGAGCATCGAGGCCAGCTTCTCGTTTTGGCCTCGAAGGTCTGCGATGTCCGAATCGCCGGCGCTGCCCTGGGCGATCGAGTTGGCGATCTGCAGGGCTTGGTTTGCCGCCGCGTCGGCGCGCGAGGCCGCGTCACTGGCGGCAGCTGCGGCGTTCGACGAGGCCTGTTGGTCTGCGATGTGCTCGTCATGGCGTTTCGATTCGGCGGATTTTCTGGCCGTCTCGTTGCTATCTCGTGTAGACTCAGCGGCTTTGCGGGCGCTTTCCGCGCTGGCGCGAGATGACTCTGCGGTCTTCCTGGCGTTCTCGTTGTTGACGCGTGCAACCTCGTTGTTTGCGCGGTTCACTTCGGCGCTGAGGCGCGACGTCTCGTTTGAAGACCTCGTTTTCTCGGCCGAAACTCGCTTCTCCTCGGCTGCGTTGGCGTTGTCCATGGCTGTTTTGCAGTTCGCTGCGGCCTCTTGCGCCTCTTTCGCCGAGTCCATGGCGATGGTTGATGCTATGTAGTAGATCTGGCCGTCGGCCGTGCGCACCCTGTCGACGTTTCCGTTAGCGTCGAGCATAAGGGCCGCGTATTGCGTCGTTTCTGCCATCAATACCCCCTTTACTTGGCTATAAGGCCCGTGACGATCGCCTGCGGGCCGATGGTTTCGACAATGCAGCGGTCTCCCGCCTTGGCCGCCGAGCATGCCGTGGTCATCGGAAGCCCCGAGAGCGTCGTGCCGGATATGGCGACCGCGAGCGTCGCGCCCGAGACGGACTTCACGGTGCCGAAGCCCACGGAGTGCCCCGAGCCGCCTTGCGGCGAGAACAGGGCGGCGAGCTGTTCGCCCGCGTCGGCTATGGTGCTAGCGTTCAAATCGCCTCATCTCCAATTCCATCGGGCATCCTCCCACGAGGGTGAGAGTCTGCTTACGTATCGCGAAGTTCCCGAAGATGCCAGCGCTCGGCCAGCGAACCTCGATGGCGTCGGAAACGCCCACGGGCGCGTAGACATGCGTCACCTTCAGGCGGTGGATGGCCGATTGCTGGGTGCGCAGGAGGGTTGCGGCCTCGGCGTCGGCGTTGGCCTGCCTCTCGGCAGCCGTGGAGCCTGCGGGTAGCTCGCTCTTCGTGTATTTGGCCGACTTGCGCCACCCGCGCGTGACGGTCGAGTACTGGCTGTTCGGGTCGGAGTCGATGGCCGTGCCCCTTATGCTCTCGTCGGATGTCGAGTAATCGACGTGCACGACGTTCGCCACGCCCGACTTGTCAAGCTCCTCGGTGCCGCCGTCCTCGAATCGCGCTTGCTTCCCTTCTTCCATGACCATCGCCGGCGCTCGCTTGTCGGGTTCGACGTAGCGGCGCAGCAGCACGCGGCCCATTGGGTCGCATGAGGCAGAGCCGAAGCTAGCCGCATCGAGCAGCGCGTTCACGGCCTTCAGGCGGGTGGCGTAGTTGCTCTCCCCGTTGCCGATGGCCCCGATTACCCATGTGGTCGTGAGCGTGAAGTCGGACGGGTCGGCGATGACCTCAAGGCCGACCTCGCGCAGGAGCTTCGCCGCCTCGCCGACGGCGTTGCTGCCGGCCGCAAGTGAGCGCGGGGCGTCGAACTCGTCTTCCGCCACCTCGGACAAGCGCCCCGACAGGTCTGCTTCGGACGAGTTGTAGCCCGTTGACCTCTTCGGGGTCGATACGACGAACGTTCCCAGCGGCTCCGACACCGTGGTGCCGTCCGGGAACGTGGCATCGAGGTAGATGCGCAGAAGGTCGCTGCCGAGGTCGAGCGTTCCGAGGTAGTCGATCTTGCCCGTCTCGTAGCTGGTGTCCTGGTTGCGCTCGATGCTCCCGCCGTTTCTGATGTTGCGCAGGCGCTCGACGTCGAGGCCGGTTTTGCGGTCAACGCGCATGAAGCGGTACGAGGCCGCGAATCGCTTCTTCCAATCAGGCATTGCTCGGCTCCTCGAATACGTCGTGCTCGACCTTCGCCGATGCCGACCAAAGCCCCGCAGATTTAAGCGACTCGTTGAAAGTCATCGCACCGAACGCGCGCTCGCCGGCGAGGCCGCGCCACCAGCCCTGCCACTGTGTGCGCATGATCTTGCGGAACAGGTCGTGCCCGTCGCGTTCGAGCAGGCAAGAGGCCGATGTCGCGAGGTCCGCCTCGTCGAGCGCATACGACTGCGGAAGCCCGCCGTTCTCGCCGCCGTCGGCGAAATGGAAGCTGTTGAAGCTGCGTGCCGCAGATGTCGAGTATTCGGCGTCAAGCTTCATCTTGAGCAGCGTCGAGGCATCCTGGCCGAAGTTGAGCGCCATGCACTCGGCGTGCAGGTTCGCCTTGGCCTCGGCGTAGGAAGACGTTCCGTTCGCCGCAGTGCCAGTTGCGCGGTACTTGAAGTCGGCGTTGAGCGGCGGCACGCGGTCGATGGTTTCCTGGGCATCGAGGAGGCTCGATGTGAGAAGGTGGTCACCCTCGTCCAGCACTCGCTCGACCACGAAGCCGATGCATTTTGACGCGTCGCCGACCACCAATTCGTCGCCGTCGCACGTGATTGTGCCGAGCATGGGTATCTCGCCCGTGCTCTCGTCATAGGCCATCGGGCCTATGAGCGTAGTCTCCTCGACGTTGTAGGCGGAAACGCCGTTCTCTACCTTCACGTGGCACGTGAGGTCATCGCCGTACGTCACGGTGATTACGGGGGTTGCCGGTTCTGCCCAGTGCGTCTTGAACCGGCGAGTGGCCGTTTTCGACAGGCCCGAGCCGCCCGTTACCGTCAAGGTGAGCAGGTAGTCGATTCCGTTCTTGATGGTCGTGTAGCTGCCAAGCTCAACGGGCTTCATGCTCGTCACGTCGGCCGTTGCTATCGTCGCGCCGCCGGCTTCGGAAAGCGTCAGCGTGGCGTTGGCTATGCCGGTCTCATCGGAGGCCGCCACCTGAACGGTCATCGGCACGGAGTCGATGAGCACGCCGTCAGTCGCGGGCGAAGCGACCCAGCACGACGGGTAGTCGGCGACCACGAACGGCACGTAGTCAGACCAAGCGCCCCAATCGGCGTGCAGGCCCTTGGTGCGAACGCGCACCTTCCAGCTTCCCTTGGCGAGCGACTTCTTAATGCTCTTCGCCGTGGTGGCGCTTTCGGTGATCGTGCTCGGGCCGCTGAACTCGACCTGCGCGGCGGTCTGCTGCGAGCCGTCGGGGTGGTTCGGAACCCACGACACCGCCGCCTGGTTTCCCGTGGCCACAACGGTCGGCGCGGTGACCTTCGGGGCGAGCGGCGGCGTGATGGTGGTTACCGAGTTCGACTTCACCCACGCCGAGGCGAGCGATCCACGCTTCGCCTGCACGCGGTAGATGACAGTTCCGGCAGGGGCCGACTTGTCGTGCAGGTCGAGCCACGCTGGGTCTTCGCCCTCGCTGGTCACGCTGACCGTGGCCCACGTGGAGCCGCCGTCGGCAGAGCGCTGGACGACCCATGCGTTGGCGTATGCCGCAGCGCCGTACACGCGCAGGGTCACCTCGGTAGCGCCGGCCTTCACGGCCTCAACGCGCGACGGCGCGTTCGGCGTGGTGTAGGTCGTTCCCACCGATGCGTGAACCGAGTTGCCGCCCGGGCCGTGCGCGCACAGGCGGTACTCGTACTTGTGCCCCACCTTGGTCGAGTTGTCCGTGTAGTTCTGGATGTCCCACGAAACGTCGGCGATGTTCACCCATGAACCGTCGTCGGTGCGGCGGTCAACGTAGACGCCCGCCCAAGGGTAGGCACCGTCCATTCCCGTGTAATCGACGTCCCAGGTGATTTTCTGTGACGTGTCGGACACGCGCTGCAGCTTGCAGTTCTTGGGCGGGTGCGGCTGCGAGTAGCCGCGCTGCGGAACCCATGCGTACACGGTCGCCCATGCGTCGCCGCCTGCCGAGCCGTAGTAGTTGTTGTACGTCTTGCCGTAGACATGCACCTGCACGGGGCAGCTCCACCCGCTCGCACCGCGAGGCACGTCAACGTCGAACGTTACGGCGTCGCGCGTCGCCCAGTTTCCGTAGTTGTTCAGCAGGACGTCGCGCGAGCTTCGCACCGAGCCGTTCACCACGACGTCGTAGTGCGTGCCGTACTCGGCGGCGTACTTGTCGTCGATCGCGGCGGTGACTCGCAGGCGCGTCGTGGTGTCGTTGACGTTCCACTGGCTGTCAACGGAGATGTAGCCGCGATACCAGCGGTTGAGGCCCGCGATCTGTATCTCCCTTGTGTGCTCTCCCATGGGCTACCTCCTCGCTGTGGATGAGCGGCGGGCTGCGGCAACTAGGGTGTCGATGGCGTTGGCCACCGCCTCGTCTGCGTTCGCCGTGGCGCCGTCGATTGACAGGTAATAGGTGTCGCCACCGGAAACCGAGCCGACGGCTGCCGCCGCTCCGGTCTCGTAGGTGACGCTGTTTCCGCCGAACGACATGCTCAGGTCGTCGGCGAAGCCCGATACGGTGGCCTTCACGCCCTCGAAGCGCTTCTTCAGGCCCGTCTCGAGGGACTGCATGATCCAGCCGCCGTTCGGGATGAGCAGGCGCAAGTCCTTTCGCTTAGGGCCTTTGAGGCTCGCGATCTTGCCAGCGATGCCGGAAACGAAGTCGTACACGCCGCCGATGCTCGACTTGATGCCGTTGAGCAGGCCGCTGACGATGGAGCTGCCGGCGCTGTAGAGCAGGGAGCCGAGGTTCCCCAGCGCGCTCACGATTCGCCCGGGAATCGACGACACGAAACTCACCACGGAGTTGATTCCGTTCGACACGCCGTTGCGGATGTTGCTCCACGCGTTGTTCAGGATGTTGCCGACCGCGTTCCATGCTGACGACCAGATGGATTGCACCGTGGACAGGCCGCCCGATATGAACGACTTCACGTTGTTGATGCCGCCTTGCACGGCGGCCATGATGCTGCTCCACGTGCTGGTCACCCAGTTGCCGATAGCGCTCCAAATCGAGTCCCACACGCTTTGGATGAGCGCGAGGCCGTTCTGTATGACCGCCTGGATGAGCGCAACGCCGCCGCTGACGACGTTCTGGATGATGCTCCACACGTTCGCTGCCAGCGATTGGATGGCGCTCCAAACGGAACCCCAGTCTCCGTTGATGACGCCCAAGACAATCGTGATGATGTCCTGGATCGCCTGCATGGCGGACGTCACGATGGCCGAGATGTACGGCCAAACGACGTCGATAACGCCCTGAATAGCGGTCATCGTCGATGTGATTATCTCGACCAAAACGGGAAGCACCGTGGAGACGACCGTCTGGATAAGCGTGCATGCGTCAGATATGACCTGCTGGATCAGCGGCATGTTGGCCGTTATGAGGTCGGTCACCTGCTTGATGATTGGGCAAACCGTCGTCGTGATGGCTAGCGCCACCTGGCCTACCGCGTCGATGATCGTTCCGATTACGGGAACGAGGCCCGATACGATCGAGGCGATGACCGGCGCGATTGCCGCAACCAACCTGCCGATGGCGAGCGAGAAGCTGTTCACGACGATTACGGCGGCGGCGAAAAGCCCCTGAAGGGGTTCGGCCAAAGCCGTGAGGCTCTGGAACGCCGGGGCGAGCGATGACGCGATGCTCGAAGCGATGCCGACCATGGAGTTGCGGAACGCCTCGTTGGTTGCCATGCTGTAGGCGAAGATCGCCGCGAAGGCGGTGATTGCCGCGACAGCGACCGCAGCAGGCGCGGAAAGCGCCAGGAACCCAGTGGCAACGCCCTTCAGAGCCGGAACGATGCCGCCCGTAAGCGAGTTGGCAAGCGCGCCGAGCACGGGAATCTGCCCGATGAGGCCCCCAAGCGACACGGCGGCTAGGCCGGCCAAAGCGGCGGCGGCCACCTTGCCGCCCGTTCCGAGCTGCGAAAGGTCTACGCCCTGGATCTTTTCTGCCAGGCTATCGAGGAACCCGCACACCTTCTCGACCGCGCCGCCGGTGCGCGTCAGGTTGCCCTGCGCGTCGTAGGTGACGCCCAGGAACTCGCCGAACGCGACGGTGAGCGGCTTCAGGGCCGCACGGCACGAGTTCAGCACGCCTCGTATGGAGTTGAACACGGGGATGGCGGAGTCCTTGAGCGGCGTCATCCAATCCTGGCCGATTTTCGAGAGCGCGGCCTTCATGTTCGCCATGGAGCCGGTGAAGGTCTCGTTCGCCGCCTTTGCCGAATCGCCGAACGCGGAGTACATGGCGTCGGAGAAGGTCTGGAAGTCGATTTTGCCTGCCGTGACCATCTTAGAAACCTCGTCGGAGGACTTGCCGAGATAGGTTGACAGCGTGGAAATCGCGTTGATGCCTCGGTCTGTGAACTGCGCGACCTGCTCGCCGGAGAGCTTGCCGTTCGCGGCCACCTTTGCCCAGATCGAGGAGAGATCGCCTAAATCCTGACCGAACGTGGCGGCTGTGCCCACGCAGCCATTCAGGGCCTTCTCCATGTCGTTGCCGGCGGCGACACCCGATGCGGCGAGCTGCGCGCACGCCTGCGCTGCGGTGTCGAAGCCGAACGCCGTTCCGTCAACCGATTGCTGGATTGTGCTGTAGAAGTCGCTCCATTCGAGCTTCATGCCCTTGAACATCGTCTGGGCCTTCTCGATGTTCAAGGCGCGGCTCATGCCGCCCGTGGCGGCGAGCGTGGTAACGCCTGCGGTAACCGTTCCGATGGCGTTGCCGATTGACTTCGCAACGCTGCCGAAGCTGTTCGCGAAGTATCCCGCCACCTGCGAGCCGACGCCCTTGGCCGTCTCGGTGAGGCCCTTGAGCTTCGATGCGGAGCCATCGACGCCCGAGTCGAAGTTCGAGCCGTCGTAGGTTCCCTTGGCGGAGAGAACGTAATCAGCCATTTAGCTTGCCTCCTCCCCAAGGCGTCCATGGCGGGTTCTTTCGGTGCTGCTCCTTCAGCGCGTCGATCTCCTCGTAGGTGAAGGAGTCCTCACGGAAGGAGCCGTTGCGCTTTTTCCAGAGCTTGTAGCGCTTCTTGGACAGGCAGTTGGCAACCGCCACCTGCACGGCGTCTTTGAAGAGGTTCGATTGGTCGACGGTCACGGTCTCAAGCTCTTTGCGCACGAACGCGAGCTGAACGGGCGTGTGCTGCGCGTACTGCTCGTAATCCCAACCGAGCCTGGCGGCGAAGAACGCGAAGTCGGCCTCCCTGCGGAACAGGGCGGCGTCTTCAGCGGCTTCGCCGCCCTTCGGCTTGGCGGTGAAGTAGTCGAAGCCGGTGAGGCGCGTTAGGGCTAGTTCCCTGCGCCCTTGAATAAAAAAGCGCAGTCGCGCTGAAGCGCCATCATCACGGCCTGGAACACGACGGGGTAGCCGTTCGTGTCGATGAGCTTGTTCACGATCTCCTCGGCCTTCTGCGGCAGGAAGTAGCCGCCGCCCTGAACCTTCAGGCCGTAGCCGGCGATGGCCGCAAGCTCCTTGAAGGTGAACATGCCGTCGTTCTTGTAGAAGGAGGCGATGATGGGCGTGTGGCGCTCCTCGTAGAGGTCGATGCGCTTGCGCGAGAAGCGGATCTCGCAGACGTGGCCGCGCACGGTGAAGGTCTGCGGCTCCATGCTCTCGGGGTCTTGCTCAAGCTCGTTCACGATGTCTTCGGTTCCCGTGGCGTCTGCGGCGGAATCCTCAAGGAATGCGTCGAGTTCGGTGTCTTCTGCCATTGGTCAGGCTCCTTAGCTGTTGGAAACGGTGATGGTGGCTGCGGTGATCTGCTCCTCGGATGCGGTCTCGTAGAGCCACGGCTTGCCCGTGCCCTGGAACTCCATGGAGTAGGTGGCGTTGTCGTCGTTCGGGGCCTCGAAGTTGTCGGAGGACACCAGCGCGAGGCCCATGCGCAGCGGAACGTACTTGGTGTTCGCGCTGGTGCGGATGCGCTTGCAGACCTTCAGGCACAGGTACTCGCCCTCTGACAGCGCCTTGGCGACGGTCTTCGTGGCAGCGTCGTCGGGCGAGTAGAGGCCGTCGATAGACGCGTCCCAGCTTTTGGAGCTGGCGAACTTGAGCGTCCACCCGCCGATTGCGTCGTCCTTGGTCGCGGCCTCGGTGTTGTCCTGGCTCATGTTGAAGCTGAGGCCCTGCTGGCCGCTCACGGCGAGCAGGTCGGTGCCGGTCTTGTCGGTAACGAGGGCCACGATGTCGTTGCCGCTTAGGGCCTTGGCCGTGGCGGCGTCGAAATCGCACCCGATGAGGTTGGTGTCTTGCTGAGAAGAAGCCATCTCGTTTCCTTTCCTAGTTCTTCACGCGGAGGCCGTAGCAAACGCGGAAGGTGAACTCCGCGATGGCGTGGCCCTCGTCGGTCTCGTCTTTCTTTACGGTCTGCACGCCGTTGCAGGTCGTGCGGTAGAGGCTGAACGGCGCGGGAAGCTCGAAGCCGTCAGCAAGTGCCTGTTCGAGCCGCTGCACCATGCCGAGCACCTTGGCGTTGCTGTATGGGCGTACCGGCTCGCTGATGCAGTGCACCCAAACGGTGATGGCGTCGATGTACATGGTCTTGGTGTTCTCGGGCTGCGTAGATTGCAGCTCTACGCTGTAAAGCGGCGACTTGCGGTTCTCGGGGCTGTCGTAGCACGCGGTGCCGGTGCCCGCCTCGATGGCCTCGATGAGGCATCCGAGGAACACCGCGAGGCTTAATCGCTGGAACATCGCGCCCTCCCTAGAGCTTCCGTAGCTGGTCGATTAGGTCTTGTCTGAATATCGGCTCTTGCGCCTTGACGTTGCGCTGCAGGAATCGCTGCCCCTCCACGTATCCGCCGTTCACCGTGCGGTGGCCGTACTCGACGTGAGGCGCGTAGTCCTTCGCGTATCCGACGGTGTCGCCGGACTGCCCCAACGACATGCGCAGCTCGCCGTGTGGCCCACCAGGCCTGGTCTTCTCAGTAGATACGGGCGTTCCGCCGTCCGCTTTGCCACGGTTGTAGATTTGGGCCATGTTCTTCATGATCACGGCCTCGAACCTTACGTGCGAAAGGCGGTTGAGCTTTCCGGCAAGGTCGTTCACGTCGCGTATCACGAGGCCCATGGCTTGCACCTCTTGACGCTCACGACGGTTGCGTCGCCGTCGGCCATGACGTTCTCGACCTCGTAGGAAGCCCCTTTGACCTCGACGCCGCAGATGCCGGCGAAGTCGCTTGCCGGGCGCTTGGTGAGCAGGGCGCGGGAAACGCTGTCGAAGGCGTTTCCCGCTTCGGCGCTGCGAACCTTGTGGCTCGGGCCGAAGCGCACGAAGAAGTCGAGCGCCTCGACGGTCGAGCAAATGGGGTTGTGCAGCTCGTCGATGCCCGTCTGATCGCGCCTATAGGCCTTTGCCCTGTACCACTTCATCGGCGCGCTCCCATGAACTTGATGCCTTTGGGACGGCACGCCTCGCGCATGGCCTCGATGTCGTCGGAATAGGCGGAAAGCACGTCGTCGACGAACGAGTTCGACATGCTGCCGCCGTCTGATGCCGACTCGGAGGTGCTGCCCTCGTAGCCGCGCAGGCGCAGGGCCTTCACCGCCGCATCGACGGCGATTGACTCGGCCAGGCGCGGGAGGTCGTCAACCTTGAGGCGGATGAGCAGGCGGTCGGTGACCGTCTGGATCATCTCCTCGATTGCCGAGTCGTCCGGCATGGCCTCGTCGGGCAGGTATCGCGCCTTAACGCGGTCTACGAGCGCGGCCATGGCTAGCCCTCCACGTGGTTGGACTCGTCTTCGAGCGCCTGCGTGGAAGTGGTGTCGATGGTCGCGATGATGTGACCGTAGACGTTGGGCAGCACGGGGATGAACACGCCGGAGGCCTTCGTCCACGTGGCGACGGGGTCGGGGGTGTCCCAGCGCGTGCAGGTGACGAACTGCATCTGGCGCTTCTCGTCGAAAGCGCCGCCCTGCTCAAGCTCCTCGGGGGTGACGCCCCAAAGGCCCGTGCCCACGGAGCCGTCGTAGCCCACGGAGCACATGACGAACTTGTCCTCGGGGAAGAAGCGGCCCTGGGACACGCTGCCGCCCTCTGCGCCGATGATGCCGTAGCGCTCCTCGTCAACGGTCAGCGTAAGGCCGTTGAACTGCTGCGCGAGCAGGTTGTTCACCTGCGCTAGGCTGGGCAGGATGCCCGCGCCGTTGACGCCGAAGATGGCCTTCTGCACGGCGGCGTTGCGCTGGATGAGGGAGAACACCTTCTTGGAGGTGACGGCAACGGTCGGGGTCTGTCCCTTGCCCTGGGCGATGGTCACCCAATTGTCGATATCGCCCAAAATGTCGGCGTCGGCGACGGCCCACTTGGCGGTGACCTTCTGGTCCTCGGGCACGCCGAAGTCGATTTCCATGGAGACGTTGTTCTCGGCGATGACCATCTTGCCCGTGGTAAGCGCCTCGATCTTGGCCTTCTCGGCGCGGGTGACGACGGACTCGGCGGTGCGGGCGACGTCGTCGAAGACGTAGCGGCGCACGGAGTCCATCTGCATGTCGAGGCCGCGCGTGATGCGGCGCAGGCGCTCGGAGAGGTTGATCTTCTCCTTGATGAGCAGGGACTCGGTGGTGACGCGCTCGAACGGCACGCGGGAGCCGATGTGGGCCTCGGTGTCGAAGCCGTGGATCATGGCAACGGTCGGCAGGTTGCCGTTCTCGGAAAGGCGCGTGTACTCGGCCTCGATGTACTGCGTCTTGCGGTCGGGGAACAGGCGGGAGCCTGTGTAGCTGCGCTGGACGTTGAAGCCCTGCGAGAAGTCGAGCATGTCGCGCTCGGTGATGAGTTCAGAGATGAGACGCATGTTGCGCTGCTCCTTTCGTTAAACCAGGTAGAGGCCTGCGGCGGCAAGGTCTGCCTTCTTCGCCTTGGCCTCGGTGGATACCTTGTCGGCCTTGAGTCGGCCCTGGAAGATGACCGCAGCCGGGCACTTGTCGGTGTCGGTCATGTCGTAGTCCTCAAGGAACACGCCGAACTCGGACGTGCCCGTGAAGAGTGCGCCCGCCTTGATGAGCTTGCGGCCATCGACCTCCTTGGCCATGGCCTGCGTGGCGGTGCGGGTCTTCGCGACGATGCCCACCTCGGAATCGAGGATGCTCTGGGACTCGCCGTAGGTGAACGCTTTATTGAGCGCCATCTTTCTTTCCTCCGTTCATTCGGTTGCTGTAATCGGATGCGAATTTCGATGCGAACGACTGGCTGGGCTTGGTGCCCGCGCCGTCCTTCGGGGGCTGGCGCTTCAGCGCCTCCTGCACGGCGGCGTTTACCGCCTTGGGGAACAGCTCCTTGATCTTGGAAATGGCGGCGTTGGTGTCGTCGGCCTTCTCCGTGACGAACATGGACAGCAGCTCGTCGCCGAGGTCGATGCCTGCGGCCTTCAGCTCGGAGCGCGCGACGCCCATCTGCTCGGCGAGGTTGATGCGACGCTCAAGTTCGGCCTTCTCGCCCTGGGCCTTCTTCAGCTCGTACTGCGCGCGCTGCAGGTCGTTCATGCCCGCCAGCTTCTCGGCCTCGGAGCGCTTGTCGTCGGCCTGCTGCGCAAGCTCCTCGCGGATGCGCTTTTCGAGCTTCTTGCCCTCGCGCGCGAGCTTCTGCTGCACGATGGCGTTCACCTCGTCGTCGGTGTACGTCTTGCCCGAGGGCTTGGGGTCGGTGCCGTTGCCCTCGTCGCCGTTAGGCTCGGGGTCTGGGTCGTTGCCCTCGGCACCCTCTGCGCCATCGCCTGCGGGGTCGGCGCTGCCGCCCTGCGGTGGCGTGAGGTCTCCGCCCGCTACGCCAGCGAACTTCTGTCGGTTTCCGTCTTTCGCCATGTCTCGCACCCTCCATAAGGTTTCTCGTGGCTCATGCCTGCACGTTTCGCCGTAGCTTTTAGCGGGGTTCCACGCCTGCCCGATGCCGTGGCTTTTAGCGACTTCAACGCTCGGTCGGTCTTTGACCAAGCCAGTGTCCCGCGTGCGTGAGATTCGCCCGCTACGAGGGGTCTAGGATGTCTTCGAGGCGCTCCATCGCCGGCAGCTCGGTAAGGCGCATGACCTCCGCGCCGTCGTCGGTTATCACCACCATCGGCACGCGCGTTATGCGCACGGAGTTGTTCAGCCGCTCCATGAGGCCGTCCCATGCCCAGTGCTCGCGCACCTGGCCGGGGTATTCGGCTGCAAGCGGCTCTATGACCGCCTTCCTGTAGGCTTCGCACGCGGGGCAGCCCCGGCGCGTGATGTACTCGACCCTGATCACGTCTCCTCCAATCGGCAAAAGAAAAAGCCCCCATGTCGGGGGCTTCGTTCTACCGTGGAGGTGAGAAGGGTGTTCTGTTTTAGCGGTGGAGCTCCTTGTTGCGCTTGCGGATGATGGCCTCGGCCTGCTCTTGGCTTATCTCGTCGAGCCACAGCTCGCCTATAAGCATGTCCCATAGCTCGGTATCATCGTGCCATCTGCCAAGCGTGAAGTTATATGTCTCGGCGGTTCCCGCCTCAAGGTCGATGCGCGAGACTCGCTTTCCCGTGTCGTCGGTGTAGTAGGTCATTTGCGCACCTCCTCGATGTTGGGCGGGGTAGCCAGCCCGTCTGACAGCTCTATCATGCGGCGCACAAGCTCGGCGCGCCTCTTCGGGTCGGTTTCGGGCAAGCGCGCTTCCTCGTACAGCTTATGCAGCTCGTTCTCCTTCAGGGCAAGCGACTCGGGCGTGTGGAACTGCAATTCGAACTTGAAGCCGTCTGGCGTCTCGAACTGGCAGTTGACGCCGCGATAGGTCATGCCCGTGCTCTGCAGCGTGTTCTTGACCCTGACCAGAGTATAGCCCGCCTTCTCAAGCTCGGCGCGGATGCGGGCGAACTCGTCGGCGAAGCTGGATGTCTTCAGCTGGTAGGTGTACCGCAGCACGTCGTGGATGCCATCAGCCGCCTCTTGCTCGGTGATAACGTCTTTGTACGAGTCGGTTCGTATCTTGCGCGCAAGCGACTGCTGGCCCTTGAGCCTGAAATCAAGCCCCGCGAGCGTCGAGCCTACGCGCTGAAGCGATTGTAGGAACGATGTGGTTTCAGGCTCGCGCACCATGGCGTCGGAGCGCAGGCGCGTGGCCTGTGTGGCCGAGTCGCCGCCGCGCTTCTGCACGTACTCGTCTATCCACTTGCCCCAATCGGCCACTTCAAGGGTGTATGAGCAGCGGCACCACGGGTGCATGGGCGGGAAGTTCGTGCCTGGCATGCGCTCGGACAACTTGGCGGGGTGCTGCTTCTGGTAGGCCTCAAGCTCGCGGCACACCTCGCAGGCCTTGCCGTCGTGTATGCAGCTTATGGCGTAGCTTTCGAACTCGGACTCGTGAACGCGGGCCTGCGCCTCGTTGAAGAGGTACGTGCCCTCGGTGTACACGAGGCGCATAGCCGTTCGGGTGCCGCTGTGGTTCAGCCTCGCCCGAAGCTCGCGCGAAATCTCGTCATAGGAGACGCCCCGCGCTATGAGCTTCGAGAAGTCGTCGTTGAGGTAGCTCGCCAGCTTCTCGCGGTTTGCCCAGATGCGCGCCGAGAAGTCTTCACCGGCGGCCCATGCTGCCCCCACGGTGGCCTTGACCACCTCGGAGTCGTAGCGGTAGAAGTCCTTGCCGAAGCCCAGCTCCTCTGCGGCCATGTTGGCCGCGCGGCGCGCCTGCTCGGAGAAGTGGCGCTCAAGCTCTGCCTGCTCGATGGCCCCGATCTCGTATTGCTGGATGCGTATCTGCATCTGTATGGCCTCAAGCTCGTTGAGCCGGTATATCGACTCGCGGACGGGCATGAGGTCGGCATATTGCGGGTACTTGCGCGCGAACTCGTCCATGCGCTCCATGAGCAAGGTGCGGTCTTCTGCGCTGATGGATTGCAGCAGGCGGCGGTACTCTATCACCTTGTCCTCGCCGTACTGGGCGTAGTAGGCGGCTATGAGGCGGTCGAGCTTGGCCGCCTCGCTCGCGTACACCTTCTCAAGGCGCTTGCGCAAGGCGGCCTCGTCCTTCTCGAGCTGCGCCAGGAACTCGTCGCGCCGCTCGCGCCAGTACTCGTCGCTAGGCTTGCTCATCGCTGCCCATAAGAAGCTCGATGATCTGCGCCTTGGTGGCGTTCTTCGGCAGGGCCACGCCGCTTCCCTTGGCAAGCTCGCGCAGCTCGTTGATTTTCATCGCCATCAGGCCGGCGTTGTCGTCCGCCTCGGGCTGCTCTTCGGCAGGCTCGGGTTCGGTCTCTTGTGCTGTCGATTCCTGCGCCTGCTCAGCCTCGGGCTGCGGCGCACCGCTCGGCTGCTCCTTGATTGCGTACGTTGTCGTATCCACCAGGGAGCCGACCGTCACGAGGTCTTCGCGGATGTAGCCGCCCATGGTCAGCTCAAGCCAACCGGGTGCGGCATCCTCGACGTGCGCGGCGAAACCGCTGCCCATCGTTCCGATAATTGGCGCCTCTGCGCTCGGCTGCTCGCGGATGGCAAGGCGCTTGCCTCGGCTATAGATCGCTACCTTCATCGTTGGTTCCTTCCTCTTCGGTGTCATCGGCCTGAGCCGTCCTATTGGTGGGCATGCCGCCGCTTATGGCGTCGGCCTTCTCTTCCTGCTCGTCGCGCTTGCGCTGCATCTCTGCCTTCGGGTCGCTCACGCACGAGAGCACGGAAAGCTGGGTCTCCTCGGACACGATGCCAGAGAGCTGTCCGGCCACGCTTGCCTCGGATTGCAGGTCGTCGGGCATGTTGCGGTGCATGGTCACCTCCACGGCCTGCCAGTCGTCGCCCGCGAAATCGGCGTTGGGGTAGGCCGCGAGCAAACGCATGCGCTCCTGCACTCCGCGCCTAAACTTCAGCTCCTTATTCCGCGCCAGGTTGCTCATGGGCATCATGCGCATCTTGAGCGCTATGCCGGAGGCCGTGGCGAAGTTGTCGTCGGTGATGTCGGGCACCATGGCGGTCTTGTAGATGAGCGTTTCCAGGCGGTTGATGAGGTTTTCCTGCACGCCGTCGGCGTTCGGCTTCACGAGGAACATCACGTCGAGGCCCTCGGTCGATTCGCCGAACAGGTTGATGATCTTGTTCTCGCGGATGTTCTCTATCTCGGACTCGTCAAGCTCCTTGCCCTTCACAACCATGTAGCAGTCGCTGAAGTACTCGACGTCGTTGGCCTTCTCGGAGAGCACGGCGTTGTACTGCTCGATGAGGGAAAGCACGCCCTCGTACAGGCCGCGCCCCTCGGTGTTCTGGCGGAAGTCGACTGCAGGCACGCTCCCGAACGCATGCGCGCTAGGCTCCCCGAAGGCGAAGCCCTCGTTCGTGCGGGCGAAATCGACAACCTGCGCGGCATCCGACCAGCTGCCCTTGATGGCCCCGTCGTCGCCGTAGAACCATCGCACGAAGAACAGAGGGCGCTTCAGCACGGAGTCGTCGTACACCATGAAGGCGGTGAGCGGCGCGACCGCAATGGAACGCGGCATGCCGTCCTCGTCTTGGTAAAGCATCTCGTAGGCATGGCCGAACTTCGAGGCCATCTTCGAAAGCTCAGCGTCCACGTCCTCCTGAAGGTTTCTCGCCGTGAACTCGGCGATGAACGCCTCCACGGAGCCTTTCCGCGAATCGGGCATCCCCTCGGCGTTTTTGACCGAGAGCGTCATCGGAACGCCGATGAAGTAGCCCTCGAACGTCTGCGTGATGGTGTAGGCGAAGTCCGCCGCCATGCGGTTGTCGGGCTTGTAGTCGGGCTTCCTGCGCCAGGCGCGGTCGAAGATGGCGTAATGGCCCCTGTAGGCCGCGTCAAGGTACTCGTAGCGCGGCTTGTGGGACTGCTCGAACTCATCGATGAGCCGCTGCAGAAGCTCCGGCGTCATCTCCGTGCCCGCCGGCACGCGGAAGTCCTCGGTCTCAGGCTCGCGCTGCATCTGGTCGTAGTAGAAGGAATGGAACTCGTGCGCCACTTATATGCCTCCCTTGAAGAACTTAACGCCCGGCTTGCTCTGCCACTGCCTTATCGCGCTTGCGAGCGAATCTGGCATGTCGTCGTGCGCCGCGTTCTCGCTGTAGTCGAGCACCTGGTTCAATGCGTCCGCGTCGAGCGGGTACTGGTCGCAGTCGAGGAACCTCACGTTGGCCCACTGGCTGCGCAGATGCGTGCTTATCTTGATGTACTTGTTCTCCGCCTCCTGGTAGGAGCAGCACGGGTGGCCCCTGCGGATGATGGACTTGCGCAGGTAGCCCTTGTCGGCGTTCGACTCGCAGAAGACGGTGCCTATGCGCAGGGCCTTGCACTCCTTCAGGATCTCGTCGAGGCAGTCGTCGACGTGCCTGTGCCACATGCGGATGTGCGCGTACCAGGTGCCGCCCCTCTCCCTCACGCAGGTGAAGGCCGTGTAGTCCGCGCCGCCGTAGCTCGCGTCTATGTGGCCTATGCCGTCTGCCAACAGCTGCGGCTCCTTGAAGAACTGCGCGTTGGTGAACATGGCGTCCTCGTCGGCGATGTGCTTCAGCTCGTAGTTCGCCGCGAACAGGGACGGCGACATGCTGGCCCTCACGCGCTCTATGTCCTCGCGGCTCATGAGGCCCGTCTCGAAGCAGCTCCACCGGCGGATGTTGGGCATCAGCTGGAAGGCGTCGTCCTTGTGCCAGGGCGTGCCCGTGTTGAAGATGCGCCCGCCTCGGTTGCGGATGTTCTGCAGCTCCATGTACAGCAGCTTGATACGCTCGCGCTCGGCTGCCGACACGCGGTCCTTCACGTTCACGATGTCGTCGGTGAACACCTTGTCGGCGTGCTTGCCGGTGAGTGAGCCGCCGCAGCCCAGCCCCAACAGCTGGGGTGCGCCGGACACGCCCTGCTTGAGGTTCGTCGACACCGACGACTGCGTGGCCTTGGTTATCACGAGGTCGGTGCCGTAGAGCATGCGCCCGAGAGCCTGGAACCACTCGGATTGAAGCACGTTGGCCGTGGCCGTCATGACCTCCGCAACGTCATCGTCGGTCTTGCGCAGGAATATGACGCGCTCGCCGGGGAACAGCACGAGGATGAATGCGAACGAGATGTGCAGGCACGTCGTCTTGAAGGAGCCTCGGTGCGCCTGGATGGTCTCGTCCTCGGTGCCGAACACCATGTCCTTGATCCACTTGTTGTGCAGGTCGGTGAGCTTGTCGTATCCGAGCTTCACGGCGATGTCGGCGGGGCAGTCGTACACCAGGTCGATGAGGTCAGCCCTTGTCGGCATGGCGCTTCGCCTCTATCAGCTTGCCGATCTCCTCGGCCGCGTGCGACACGTCCGCTGCCACCTCGACCTTCTCGACGGGCTTCTCGCCTGCGGTGTCGCGAAGGAACTGAAGCGCGGCTATGTCGCCCTTCATGGCCTTCCTGGCGACCTTGAGCACGCTTATCTCGGAGACCGTGAGCTTGCGGTCGGGGTAGTCCTCGAAGGACATGCCCTCCAACTCGTCCAGCTCGGCGTCGGTGCCCTCGAACGGCATGTGCAGCACGGTCTTGGCGATCTCCTGAAGCTGCTTCTTCTCGCGGCGCTTCTTGGCGGCGGCCTTGCCGGCCTTCGAGGCGGCGGCCCGGCGCTGCTCGGGCGTCTGGTCGCGCTTCGGCTTGATGAGGTTCTGGTCGTTCATGGCTAGTCCTCGAATGTGAGGCCCATGAAGCGCAGGCGCTTGTCAAGCTCCGCGAGCGCGCCGAGGTCGTTCGAGCCGTACACGAGGGCGTGGACGATGGCGGTGTCCATGACGTACTGCCACTGGCGCTCGTCCCAGCGGTCGCTGCAACGGTCGTCGCGCCACGCGTCGAACCACTTTACGGTCTCTGCGGGCCAGTCGGTGTCGGTGGGAAGCGTGGGCTTCTCGCGCTTGGCTGCCATGCGTTCACTCCTCTCTGGTTTGCTTTGACGATGGAAAGGGCCAGCGCCTTAGGATCGCGCTGGCCCTGGGTTCCCCCTTAGTAGGAGGAGCGGCCGGAAGAGCTGCCGCGTCCGCGATTGAACGCGGAGCGCACTCGGTTGGCAATGTTTCCCGCTGCGCGGCGAATACGACCGAACATGCCTGCCTCCTCTCGTTTTCGGGAACAAAAAAGGCGTCCCGAAGGACGCCTTGATTTTCCTATGCGCGTGAGATTGGCCTTAGCCCTCAAGGGCCTCAAGGATCTTCGACCCGTCCATGTACAGGTCTCCGTACTTCGCAAGCGCGAACTCCCTGATGAAGCTTTCGAGGTCATCGGAGTCGCGGAACACGCACACCACGTAGTAGGCGCTGCTCCAAACGTTGTCGTAGTAGGGCTTCACCTCAAGCGACTCGAACGCCTTGAGGATGGCTTCGGCCTCGGCGAAGCTGTCGCCTTCGAGGCTGTCGGTGGTCTCGACCGAATCGAGCGGGTTCGGCATCGGCGTGCCCTTCTGCTCCTTCGGCTTGAACTGCCGCTTGTTCTGAAGGCCTATGCGCTCCTCGAACACGGGGCGGATTACGTCGCCGAACGTCCAGCCATCGGCATCGGCCTTGACCAGATCGGCGAAGCGTCCGCGCTCGTCTGCGTCATGGAAGCAGAAGCAGATCCAGAAACCGGAATCGACGGCCATCTGAAAGCGCTTCTCCTCGCGCTTCTCGCGGTCTCGGTAGCTTTTCTGGTGGTCGGTCAGCTGCGCCTCCTCGGTCGCCTTGGCCTCCTTGCGCGCCTTCTGCGGCTTCTCGAACTTAAAGCCCATAGTGCTCCCACCTCTTCTCGTCGGCCTCGATGAACGGGTACCACTTCTTGACCACGGCGAAATCGTCTGGGCGCTTCTCGCGCAGCGGCTTCATGAAGCGCATGTCTAGGCCGTCGAAGCTGCGCCCGAACAGCTCGTAGTCGGGCGGCAGGCCGATGCCCCTGCGGGCGATGGCATCCATGACCTCGGCCTTCGTCCAGTCGGCAACGACCGAGGCCTTGTGCGTGGTCTGCTTCATGAGGCCGTGCTTGGTGAGGCTGGCGCGTCGGTACGGGTTGTCGCACGCGCGCACGCCGTCGCAGAACCACGTGTCATCGGGCAGGCCGAGGTCTTCGAGGATGTATGGGCGCATGTCGTCGTAGCTGTAGACCGGCATGTTCGCGGCCTCGATCACGTCGCAGTGAGCCGGGCTTTGGAACACGCAGTTGTTGAGCGTCCTCGACCACCTGGGGTGCGGGTACTGGTGGATCTTCGCGCCGAAAACCTTCTCGATGGTTCGCACGTTCTGCTCGACCATCGGCAGGCCGGGGATGGACCAGTAGTAGATCGGCACGACCTCTATGCCCTCGTCCTCAAGCGCAACCCAGGCGGCCAGCGAGTCCTTGCCCAGCGAGCATGACAGCACCACGGGGCGTCCTTCCGCCTTGAGCCGCTTGCGAATCTCGGCGCTAGTCGGCTGGCCCTTGATTATCGTCGGCATCTTCGCTCCTCTCCGTTATCTCGATGGGTTCGCCCATTCCGTTCAGCGTCAGCTTAAATCCCATGTGAGAAGCCATGAGCGCGAGGTTTCCCGCGCCGAGGTCGGAACCTTGCTTGATTGTGTTCTGAACGTAGTTCCTGCTTTTTCCCATGGCCTTCGAAAGCGCGTACATGCTCATGCCGGAACGGTCGAGCATTTCCTTGAGCGCTTCAGTTGGTGTCATTCGACCTCCCTTCATCCCTTGATCTAATCACCTGATGATACAGCAATAGCCATAGGGATACAACAATAGGAATTGTGCAGGTATTGTGTAGAGCAATAGCTATTGTGCATTATGCCTATAGCACAGTAGTTATTGTGCAATAATTCAGTTGTCAGCAATGAGGGCCACAAAGCCCACAGAGCTAGCAAGCAGCTTTAGAACCGAATAAGGAGGCTACAGAGATGGCAGAGCAGCAGAGTTTAGATCTGGTGGTAAGTGGTCAGCTGGTGAGCAACCACACGATCCTAGCCATAGTTGAGGGCATGCGAGCACGAGGCTACTTCAGAAAAGGCCCCCAGGGCCGAAAGGATGGCCTAGAGCTTGCAACAGCCTTGAAGCTTGTAAACGAGTACATGGCTTTTCCCGAGCTTGGCAGGTACACAGTAGAGGCCACGAAGCACAGGCCAATTAACGAGATTCCCCGAGCCGATTACGAGCAAGTGGAGATCATGAGGGCTTGCGATAACTACCTTGCACAGGTAACCGAGGCATTCAAGGCCAACAGCGACGAAGAAGCCATTATTTACATGGTGAAAGACCTTCGAAAGCAGGTCATAGCCGATGGCATCGAGTCCGGGGCCTTGAAGGTTCGAAAGTACTTCGGCAAGCATGGCTTCTACTACATGGACGATCAGGGCAAGTGGCAGAACGCCAAGGCCATTGATTGGAACATCGGCGAAACGAACCCCATCAGACCGGCAGAGCAAGCAGCCTAAAGCAAGCAGGAGGCCCCGAGAAGGGGCCTCCCACAACAACACACAGGAGATCATACCATGCAAAAGCTACTAACGAAAGAGCTTCAGAAGAAGCTCCCGCCGCTCTACTCGCAAGACGTCAAGAAGGCCGAGACCGTGGTTTACGGCCACTGGTTCAGCTGCTTCAACGGCTGGGACTTCTACGCCACCGAGTACGACGAGGAGACCGGCGACATGTTCGGGTTCGTCTTCGGGGCAGTCCCTGAGATGGGCTACTTCAACCTGGCAGAGCTTGAGGAGATCAACCGCAAATACGGCCTGAACTACTTCGAGCGAGAGACGCACTTCACACCCAAGAAGGCAACCGAGGTTCCCAGGATAGCCGAGGCGTTCGGCTACCTCTGGGAAAAGTAACAAATCACTACTGGGAGGGGCCTAGCCCCTCCCATAAAGGAGGTTTTCACCATGGAACGAGAAAAGATCATCGAGAAGATCAAGAAGCTTCGCGAGCACAGCGTGGAGAACGGCTGCAACGAGGCCGAGGCCATCCAGTTCGCGCTCAAGGCCCAGAAGCTCATCGCCGACAACGACGTCGAGGAATGGGAGCTTGCCGACGAGGTGAAGCGGGTTACCGAGACCGAGGGATGCAAAGCCTCGCGCCCATGGGCGCAAAGCCTCCTCGCGGTGGTGGCCGAAAACTTCAGGTGCAGGGCCTACATGCAGAAGGCGACCATGCGCAGCCGGTCATGGAAGCCCGTCTTCGTGGGCTACAAGGCAGACTCGGAGGCTGCGGCGCTGGTGTTCGAGCACCTTCTAAAGACAGGCGACCGTCTGGGCCACGAGTACGAGGAGTTCGCCTACACGGACTCCAACGCCTACACGAATTTCACCATGGGCTTCGTGCTGGGCGTCAAGTCGGAGCTTGAGAAGCAGAGCTTCGAGCTGATGATCGTTTGCCCCAAGGAGGTTGACGACTACATGGAGGGCCTGAACCTCAAGACCTCGAGGAGCCGAGGCCCCCGAACCACCAACAACGACAGCATAAGCCGAGGCATGCAACGGGGCCGCGACGCGGTGCGCAGTCGGCGCATGGAGGCCCCGAGGGGCAACCTCCTACCGGCATAGCAGGAACGACACAGGGGCAGGGCTTCAGGCCTTGCCCCGATCTTTAGAAAGGGGCGAACCATGCAGGTAAAGGCAGGCGACATTTTCGAATGCGAGGGCAGTTTCTACCAGGCCATCAAGGCCACAGCGAAAACAGCCACGATCAGGCCCATAGAAAGCACCTTCGAGGGTTTGGCCGACGCCTACGGATGGGAGCACAAGTACATGCCCTTGCCGAACTGCTTCACCTACGATCCGATTATGGGCCGAGAGGCGAGCGACAACGGGAAGCGCCTCAAGATCAGGGACTACAGCAGGGCGAAGAACAGCCCCGAACTCGAATTATGCGGGTACCGGCTCACCCTATGGGACGGCACCCCGAGCATCTGCGACACCTACAGCTAGGGGGAAACCATGCGACGAAACTATACATGCATCATACGGCACGGCGGCGGTTTCGGCGGGGGCTACGGCGGCACCTACGAAAGGGAGCACAGCTACCAATCGACCCACAGGGCAGGCAGCAAGGCCAACGAGGAAGACGCCCGCACGACATGGCACAGGCTACACGGCAATGCAGGCTGGTGCGAGGTCGTGCCGGGAAGCGTGAGGCTTGAGAGCGAGGACTAGCCATGAAAGACCGAGAGCCGAAGCAGTGGCACGAGCTTTTGCGGATCATCAACGAGGCCAAACGAGATCTAAAGAAGGTCATAGCAGCCGAGAAGGCCACAGGGCAGCACAGATAACAGCAGGCAGCATAAGCCCCCTAGAATCGAATCCTAGGGGGCTTTATCATGCCCTCAGGGGCTACACAAGCCCCCATATACCGGCAACCCAGCGAGCTAGCAACGAGCAAATGCCAATCATTGTGAGCGACACAGCCGCGAGGCTACCGGCATACACCACGGCTGCTATGACCTTCTGCGCGCGGTTCACTTCAGGCCCCCGATCTTGGCCTTGAGCTTGCCCAGAACCCCATAGGGGCGAGGGAGCGGCACGAACACGAAGCGCTTGCAGCCCTCGCGCCCGCAGGCATCGGGATATGGCTTCGAGCCGGTTATGCGCCCGCGCTTACGGTTTCTGTCCTCGCAGTCCATGAGGTGCAGGCGCATGTCGTCGCAGCCGCAGGCCTTCACGAGGTTGGCAGTCGCCTGCACGACGTCGGCGCACTCCTCCATGGGGGACTGGCGGCATCCGGCCTTGGCCTCGGCGTCGCGGCACTCGTCCCACACCTGCCAGGCGTTGTACACCTCGGAAGCCTCCTCAAGCACCTTCAGGGCTTGGGCCTTGTCGGGCGTGACGCCGTCGAACGTGGCGACGCTGCCCATAATCACGCAATCTTGCATATCAAACTCCAATCATCCAGCGCGCGAGCGATGAAGCCGCCCACACGGCAAAAGCATCAATAATCAGGGCCACGGCGAGGAACGCCAGGCATCCCCAGTTCACACCGCGCATCAGTCGTCCCACCTTATCGTTCCGTCGTCGTACTCGGCCCGCAGCCAGTCCAGGTACTCGCCCCACGAGGCGAAATCCCGCACCCAGCGCGATTCGAATGCGCACGCGGTGTAGAGGTTGCACTCGCTCACCGCGATGCGGAACCGCCGCCCGTCGCGCAGCATGCGTACCTCCATGCGCATCGCCACCTCTGGCGTGCCGAAGTACCGCTCCCAGTTAGTCAACCGGCCACCTCCTATCCGCAAGCGAGCAGGGCTAGAAGCACCAGCCCAGCCGCCAGCATCCGTATCATCAAGGCCTCAAGGGCCAGGACTCCTAGCAGCAAAGCCGTGGCTGCGGTCGCTAGCCATCCCATCGGTCGCACATGTCCTCCTGCTCGTCTTTGTAGTGGTCGACTATCCAACCGCGCGCCCACAGCGCAGCATTCCAGGGCGAGGTCTTCACGTCGTGCTCGGCATCGTCGAACGCTTCCTCGAACTCCAGCTCGCAGATGCCGAAGTCGCAGCAGCCTTCCAGCAGGTGCGAGCAGCCTCCGCAGGTCTTGGGATCTTCCTCGTTCCATGGCGCGCGCGGGTCTGACTCGAAGCACCCGGGCGGCAGGTTCCAGCCGCTAGGCGGCTCACAACCGCACATGCAATCACGCCCTCTCGAATCGGGTCTGGTCGAGCCACCAGCTCGGACAGGGCTTCAGGCCTTGCCAAAAGCGGTAGTACATCCAATCCTTCTGGCGGTCGGCGTGGGCGCAGCCGTAGAACTTTCCGTAAAGGCACGTCGAGCAGTTTTCCGGCACCTCCTGCGTCGCGATCACCCTCGCCATCGTCAGTCACCATCCCAAACGCCGTCTGGGCGCATGCGGGCCATCGCCGCCAGCTGCAACAGCGGGCGCTTGGCGTTGCCCTCGGTGGCCTCCCAGTAGTCGTCCGAAACCTCGTCGGACAGCTTGGCCGCTGCCGCTTCGAGCACGGGGATGGACTCCGCGCCCGTCATGCCGTAGATGGTGCGGATGCCCTTGTCGCCGAGCACGCGGTAGTAGTGCTTGCCGTAGTTGTAGGTGACGTTCAGCCAGAGGCCAGTAGTGCCGCCCATGGCGTAGGTGCCGCCACGCATGTCGTGAGGCACGTCGGTTTGCAGCGCCTCGTGCGTCACGGGGTCGCACAGGCGTATGTCGTAGCTCATCGCGCCTCCTCCCAGTAGTCGCAATGGTTGTTGTCGCCCGTGACGAAGTGCTTGCCGCCGTGATTGCAGTAGCAGCGCGTGCCGGTAGTGCTGCTGACCTCGTTGCCGTCCACGTCGAAATGAACGATCGGCACAACGTCGTGCTCGTGGTGGGCGCAGTTCTCGCAGCGGTGCGCAGGCGGCTTCCACTCGTCATGTATGTCGGGGTTGAATACGTATTGGTCGGTCATTTCGGCTCCTCGCTTTCGTACTCCCAGCGAAAACCGCCAGCCTTGCCGCCGGTTCTGATGGCGCGCTTGATGTTCGACTCGAATCCGATGGAGCCGTAGGCGGCTAGGCTTGCCTTTCCGACTGTTTCAAACCTCTCGCCATCTTCGCGGATGACCGCACGCCTGGGCCTTTTCCCGCCGCGCTTCGGGGATGTTTCGGCAATCATGCTCATAGTTCCCCTTCCTTGGCCACGGCTAGCAACGCGAAGCACATACCGGTGATTCCGGACAACGCCCCCAGCCCAAAAGCAAGCAGCATCAGGATGGAGAAGCCAAATAGGGTGCTCATTCGTTTACCCCCTTGCCGCAATCGGGGCAGTAGTTAATCGCGCCGTTGTCTATCACCGACGTATCTTTGATGACGCATCCGCATAATTTGCATTTGAATGTTCCGTAGACTGTGGAAACGTCTTCCGTTCCTTCGGTATCGGGGGCAATAAGGTCGGCCAACTTGCCTATGCGCTCAATAGCTTGCTCCGGCGTGTGGCCGTCCCATTCCGGTGCTCGGTCAAGCTCCTTGCAGCGGAACATATCCCAGTACGGCTCGATGTCATAGTGATAGGTGGCCTGCCCGTCTGGCGTGTCGATGCCGACGATGAACATGCCGCCATACATGGTGTCGTCGCTGTGGGCCTTCGCTTTCCATGCCCTGTCGGGAAACGCCGAAACGACGACGGAAAAAAGCACGGCTCGGTGGTGGTATAGCTCGTCAAAGGTGTGGTAGCCGTCGGATGTGCTTCCATTGATGGGGTTTGGCCTAATGAGCCCCGCCAGCCGCATAAACAGCGAGCGCGGATCAGGGAAGTCTTCGCATTCACACGCAACCGACTGAAGGCGCGCCCACCATTCCGATAGAGACGAGCCGTCACGGTAAACGGCATCGTGCTCGAGCTGGTCCGCAACATTGTTGCGCGTCGCGTCGCCAATCATCATCGGCACCTCCCGATGCTCTCCAGGTAGCGGTTGTTGCGCTTCGATCTTGCCAGTGCCCGGCGATAGCGGCGCACCCATCCTCGGTCGAGACGCTTAACCGTTTCGCGCATGCAATGGGAAACGAAGCGCACAAACCATGTGAAGTAGTTCGAAAGCGCGTCGATGATGGCTTCGAAAGCCTCGAAGATATTTGCCCCTGCGGCTAGCGCGCTACTCCTCATAAAGCACCTCCAACCCGTATGCGGTGGCGGCGTCGTGCTCGATCTTGCAACCTCGGGCGTCCTCCCAGCCCTTGCAGAAGTAGGCCGCATGGCACAGGCTCATGTTCTCAAGCGACTTCGCGAGGAAGCACAGCGGCACCTGCACGACGCCGCGCTCCTTCATGGCCTCGTCGCTGTACCATTCGTCGGTGAACAGCGTGTTCACGACCTCGTAGCCCATCTGGCGCAGCTTCGCCACGGCGAGGTCGCGCGTGGCCGCAATCTCTTCGTCGGTCTTGCCGGCCATCGGCTGGGAGATCATGGCCTTCTTGATGGCCGCAGTCTCCTCGGCTGTTTCGTTTTTCTTGTCGGTGGTCATCGGTATCCTCTCTTTCCATAGCGCCCATCGCGCTTCATGTTCTCGATATGCCTCTGCATCTCCTGCGCTGCCTGGTCGCCTTCAGGCGGAAGCTCGCGCCCGCTGGCGCACTTGATGCAATGGACTCGCCAGCCGCCTCGGTAGCGCTCGAAATGGCCGAACCCAGGCGGCGTCCACTTACCGCACTCTCGGCAGTAGCCGCCATAAACGTTTCTCGCCATGTCTATTGCTTTCCGAACAGCTTCCACAGGTCGAGGAGCGTTCTCCTACACCTGCGTATGTCGTTCTGTATCTGGGTCTTCGCCAGGTTTTCCGCCTTGCCGTACCCGAAGCCCGGGTAATAGCCGAGTTCGTCAACCTCCGCCTCGCGGGCCTCGATGTTGTCGCAAAGCTCGTTCACGAGCAGGCGCAGCAGTTGCGTTTTCTGCAACACCTTCGCGCTAGCCATTGCCGCGCTCCTCGCAGGCGATGATGATGCCAGCCGTGATGGACTGCACCATGTAGGCCAGCTCCTCGGCTGCGGGCGAGTCCTCGCCGATGCCAGCCAGCATGTCGCACGCCGCGTGCGTGGCCTCGTGGGCGGCCAGCGCGTACAGGTCGGGGGCCTTCACCTTGCGGCTGATCCATATCACGCAGCCCTTGCCGGGGACGTGGCTGGTGAGGCCTTCCTTGCCTTCGGTGTCTCCCGGCTCTTCGCCCATCCTGCGCACGGCCTCTCGGTACTCTCGCTTGCTGGTGGTGACCCAAAGCGGGTCGAACGGGATGATCAGCGGGTCAATCTCGGTCGCCATCGTATTCCTCCTTTGCCTCGAACTTCGGACCGAACGCCGTGCAGCTCACAACTAGGTCGCGTGGCCTCTTTCCTCCTTGCGAGATGCAGCACGAGTACCCCTCGCTAAGCGGGAAGCCGTACACGCAATCGGAACACAAGGGACGGCCCCTTTTGTTGGCTGCGCTCATCGCTCCACCTCCAAGCAGCCGGGGAAGCGGCCCCGCGTGTCCAGTACGGTGCCGTCTTTCAGCAGCGCGAAGCACTGGTAGCTGTCGTCGGTCAGCGCCTCAACGATGGAAAGCGCCTCCTCCTCGGTGCCTGTGGTGGCTACCACGATTCCCTGCCGGCGGGCGCTTGCGTAGCTCTGGCATAGCGAGCGCTCGTAGATGCGTATCATTCGCACGCCTCGGCGACGCGCTTGTCGTATTCCTCGCGAAGCTCCGGCTCGAACTCCTTGATGAACGCAAGGCGGGTGATGTTTCCCGGAAGGCTGTACTTGCGCACGTTCTCAAGGCACCACTCGTCGAAGGGCACGACCTCGCCGTCGTGCTTAACGCTCGGCGCGTAGCCGGCGCGTCGGTCGAGCAGCGCCCTGCGGCCCTCTTCGACGATGGCCTGCTGTATCGGCGACTCGTGGAACGCCTCGATCGTCTTGACCTGCCCCGCCAGCTCGTCCACATCGCTGCGCAGGTGGTCGTTCTCCGCCATGATGCGGTCGTTCTCGTCCTGCTGGTCGAACAGCTGCGCGAGCACGTACTGCTCGCATGTCTTGATCTCCATGGTTATTTCCCTTCTCGGATGATTTCGTTTCCGTATCGGTCGGTTATGGCCCAGTAGCCGTATTCGAAAAGCCCGGGGTCGTGAGGCTCGTACACTTCGAGCAGCTGGCCCGTCCACCAGGCCTCCTCGTAAATCTCGGAGCGCCACCGCCATTCGGCCTTCAGCGAAGCGCCGCCGTGGAACCCGTTGTGGCAGCCGGTGGTGCCGCTGCCGCACAGGGCGAACAGCGGGCTTCGCAGGTTCCACGCGCCGTTGGGCGTCACAAGCGGGAACTCAAGACCCCAGCTTCGGTGCGCAACGTGGTGGCAGCTCTGCGCGGGCCTGCCGCACAGGCAGCAGCGTCTTTGCAGAAGCTCGTAGCTGCGCTTGCCCGTGTAGCGCGCCCCGATATGCGGCTTGCCGTAAAGCTCGGCCCGCTCCTTCGTCCAGCCCCTAAGCTGGCCCGCGTCGAGGATCATGCGAGCCTCCCGTCCGGGCCGTCGAACTCGACCACTCGGGCACCGTGCCTCAACCGCGACACGATGGCCTTGGCCGTGTCGGCGTCGCCCTGCTCGGCGAGCCTGCGCACGAGGTCGCTGGGCCTGTACTGCGTGGTGACCAGCGTGGGGCGCATCGCCGAGTAGCGCTGGTCGATGAGCTGGAACAGGCTGTCGAGCACGAAGCCTGTGGGCCTGCGCTTGCCCAGGTCGTCGATGAGCAGGTAGCCCGCTTCGGCATAGCGCTTCAAGGGGTCACCGCCGTCGTGGAAGCTACGCTGAATCTCGTCCAGCACTCGGTACATCGGCACCATGAGCGGCGACTTGCCTCGGTCGTGCAAGCGCATGGCCACGGCTGCGGCGCAGGTCGTCTTGCGGGTGCCGACGTCGCCCCACAGGTAGAGCCATTGGCCGCCCTCCATGGCAAGCGCAAGCTCGTCGGCCATGGGGTGGTCGAGCGCCAGGTAGCGTTCCGGCACGCCGCAGCGC
>OLPY01000605.1_pt1 | contig 29419 bp, 18 predicted proteins | sample 1672481 | NCBI WGS metagenome assembly OLPY01 (sample SAMEA3136691, study PRJEB25190) | human gut metagenome | biome: human gut; feature: human-associated habitat; material: faeces | place: Austria | collected 2013 | reverse complement strand
CGCAACTGTGAGCGCCCTCCCCTCGCAAGGTTTTTTAATTGTCAAATTATTTAACGGGTCCAAGGGCAGTTTCCTTACTTTACAATATATCCCTCTTCATCCCACAGATCATGCCAGTCTTTTGCACCTTCCCACAGGAATACCTGACCTTTAACCAATCTGTTTCCTTTTTCGAGTGTACCGATCTTTGCCATTTCTTCATCGGTCAGCGGATCTTCTGTGACGCATTTCAGGTTGCTTACATAGTTATGTACTGAGAACGGAATGGAGATTTCTCCTCTCTGATGAGCCCATTTCAGAGCGATCAGTGCCGGATGAACACCATGTGCTTTTGCAATCTCCTGCATTTCCGGTGTCTGCATATCAGCAACATCTTCCGGGCAGATATCTCTTTCCGGTCTTCTTGGTGAACCAAGTGGCATATATCCTACCGGCTGAATGTTGTGTGCAACAAGATAATCATACTGCTCCTGCTGCTGGAAGCATGGATGAAGTTCCAGTTCACATGCTGCAGGTTTGATTCTCATTAATGGAAGAACTGCTTCCAGTTTCGGAATGGTCATGTTGGAAATACCGATGTAACGGATTTTTCCTTTTTCTACCAGCTCTTCGCACTGACGGTAGGTATCCATGAATTCTTCTACGCTAAACGGTCTGGAATCCGGATTTCTGGAATCTACATCACAAAATGGTGCATGGTAATTCGGGAATGGCCAGTGAATGAAGTACAGATCCACATAGTCGCATTTCAGATCCTGAATGCTCTTTGTGCATGCTTCTTCTACTTTTCTGTGCATGTCGTTCCATACTTTTGTCATGATGAAGAGGTCTTTTCTTTCTACGACGCCTTCTTTGATCGCTGCTTCAAAAACTTCACCGATCTGATGCTCATTTCCATAGCATGCTGCACAGTCAAACATACGATATCCGCTGCGGATTGCTCCTGCAACTGCTGCAGATACATCTTCTGCGTTTACCCTGTCAGAACCAAATGTTCCCATACCCATACATGGTACTTCTTCTCCTGACGGAAGTGTTACTTTCGGCACGATTGCCGGATCGATAAATTCTGCCATTTTTATTTCCTCCTGATTTTGATTATATAGTTTTCGTTTTCTTAAAGTCTTTGTATAGCAATCTGCGGTAACAGTTTTTCCATATCTTCCATTACAAAGAATCCAGTCTCTTCACGCATCGCTGCTGCCGCGGAGATTGCGCTTGCTCTTCTTAATGTTTCTTCGAGAGAAAGTCCCTCGCTTAAGCCCAGTGCAAATCCGGCTATCATGGAATCACCACATCCTACGGTATTGACTGCATTGATCTTCGGAACAATTGCACGGAAGATTCCTTCCTCCCCCACGGCCAGCGAACCGTCTGCGCCAAGTGAAACCGCAACGATTTCCACGCCATTTGCGTGAATCGTTTTTGCCGCATCAATGATATCCTGCATGTCATCGCAGTGTTTACCGGTCAGCATACGGATCTCATCAATGTTTGGTTTGATCAGTGTCGGGCATGCCTCGATGCCCATCTCCAGAAGCTTACCGCTCGTATCAAGGATTACCGGTTTGCCGGCTTCTTTTACAATCCTGACCAGTCTCTGGTATGCTGTTCCGTCAAGTCCTTTCGGCACACTGCCGGACATGGATACAACGTCTGCATCTTTTACCAGTTCTCTGAATTTCTTTTCGAATCCGGCAAAATCTTCTTCTGTCAGTGTAAATCCCGGCTCCAGAAATTCTGTCTGCACATGATTTACCTCATCCCAGATATTGATGCAGGATCTGCTCTCTGCATTCACATGATAAAAATCACCTTTGATGCCGAATGGTTTCAGCGCATCTTCGATATAGTTTCCTGCATGGCCGCCCACAAATCCGGTTGCAACAACCTCTGCCCCATAAATAGATGCCGGTTTGGATACGTTCAGACCTTTACCGCCGGGAACATAAGAACATTCCCGGACACGGTTGACTTCGCCTGTTTTAAAATCATCTACCACATATCTTTTGTCGATTGCGGCATTCAATGTCACTGTCAGTATCATTTTCACTCTTCCTCGTTTGATAAGAGAATCTTTCCTTTTACAAGTCCCGGTGTTTTAAATAACTGGAATGCTTCCTGTGCCTGGCTCATCGGGATCTTTTTGTAAACGAAGCCCGGATCAAATTTCAGCTGGCCTGTTGCAAAATAATGCGCTGTCAGATCCCATTCACGTCCCGGGAACGGTGCACTGTAGGACATCCAGGAACCGGTCAGTTTGAACTCTTTACGATTCATGTTTTCCCACTGCGCAGGTGTGAAGGTCAGATTCTCATGTGGAGTACCGATAAAGCATACATGAGCTTTGTTTGCAGCAAGTTCGAAGGCCATATGCATGGTTGGAACCTGTCCTGCTGTCTCGAATACAAATCCGTATCCTTTGCCGCCGGTGATCGCCATTGCTTTTTCCATGTAACCTTCTTCTTTTGTATTGATGACTTCATCTGCACCAAGACGTTTTGCAAGATCAAGACGCTCATCGCTGATATCGAATACAACAACTTTCTTTGATCCGAAGATTTTTGTCCACTGCATAGTGAACATTCCGACTGTACCGCCGCCGAGGATTGCTACATACTCTCCGCCATGATAATCGTTCTGGAATACACCATGGATAGCCACAGTTGCAGGCTCAAACATTGCGCCCTGCTCATAGGAAACGCTCTTGTCAAACGGAACTGCATTCTGCTCCGGAACTACAACATAATCTGCGTTGCTTCCCTGCTGTCTGGAACCGATAAAGCTGTAATGTTTGCAAAGGGAGAAGTTGCCCTTCTGGCAGTCGTCACATTTCATGCATGGAAGAAGTGGTGCTCCGGATACACGGTCGCCGACTTTTACCTTTGTTACACCTTCACCGACTTCTACTACATCACCGGAAAATTCATGACCGAGAACGATCGGGTAAAAATGAACGCCATGATTCAGAACACGCGGGATGTCAGATCCGCAGATGCCGGAATATCTGACTTTGATCTTTACGGCGCCTTTTGTTACCTTTGGTTCTTCAATTTCCTGATACTGTACATCTTCATTTGCAACTACTACTGCTGCTTTCATAATATATTACTCCTTTCGTGAAAGGAGGGAAAGCTCCCCACTAAAGTGGGGGATTACTCCGAGGGGACGAGCGCGTCGCCCCCTCGGGCACCCCCTGCGCTTTCTGGAAAAACAAGCCCATTTTATTGAAACTTGAAGTTCTCGGGAACTGTTTTCTCTCCTGACTATTCAAATATGTAAGTTATCCCGCATGGGAACATTCTATTTGCTGAAAATCATTAAATCACTTTGTCATCATATGCGCCAGAGCCTTATAAAGTTCAAGGTAAGTCGCATATGTTTTATCGTAAACTTCTTTGTTCTCTGGATTTGGCTCATGGCGACGTGTTTCTTTTACAGTGATGGAAACGGCTTCATCATAATCTTTGTAAAGTCCGACTCCGACACCGGCAAGGAGTGCGGCTCCAAGCGTTGTTGCTGTATCGGATGCCGGTACAACGATCGGTTTTCCTGTGATATCGGATTTGATCTGTGTCCAGAGAAGCGAGTTCGCAGAACCGCCCATTGCTCTTAAGACTTCAGCATTTGCTCCGGCTGCCTCTGCCACCTCAAGATTGTGGCGCAGAGAAAGTGCCACGCCTTCCATGCAGGCACGTACCATATGGCCTTTGGTCTTTGCAAAATCGAGTCCGTAGAAAACACCTTTTGCATATGGATTCCAGATTGGGGAACGCTCACCGGACATATATGGAAGAAATACAACTCCGTCACTGCCCGGATTGATTTTTTCTGCAATCTCGTTGAGCTGATTCAAAGAAGACATCCCTGTCTGTTCCTTCATCATTCGCTCATAATCTGCAAATTCACGTTCAAACCAGCGCATCACCCCGCCGCCACCGGTCGTCCCGCCCTGCAGAAGCCATTTACCCGGAATGACATGATACCCGAGGATCAGTCGGGAATCTGCTTTGTATTCATCAATGCAGATACTCATTCCACCTGCCTGTCCGCCCTGTTCCTGTGTTTCTCCCGGATGAATGACACCGGCACCCAGAGTTCCACAGGCTGCATCCAGACCACCTGCTACGACCGGTGTTCCTTCTGCGAGTCCACACTCTGCGGCTGCTTTTGCTGTCACGGTACCTGCGACATGGTCACATTCGCAGATCTCCGGCAAAAATTCCATCGGAATTCCGAGGCGTCTGCACATCTCTTCATCCCAGCATCCCTTCTTCATATCAAAACAGTGAAGGCCGTATCCCTGAGACATATCCTGTGTGATCGCACCTGTCAGTTTAAAGGCAATAAAACTGTTGGACTGGAGGATCTTGTCGATCTTTTCATAAACTTCCGGAAGATTTTCTTTGTACCAAATGATCTTTGCTGTCGTATAAGACGGCTGAAGTGAATTTCCTGCAACTTCAAAGATTTTATCTTCACCGATTTCCTTATTCAGCCGTTCACAGATATCCTGCGCACGGGTATCCATCCAGATCGGTGTGTTAGTAAGTACTTTGCCCTCTTTGTCAATCGCAATGGCAGACCAGCTCTGTCCGTCAATGCCAACTCCGGCAATCTCCGCCGGATCGATGCCTGCTTTCTGCACGGTTTCTTTTGTTGCCCTGCATACAGCACTCCACCATTCCTCCGGATCCTGCTCTGCCCAGCCTTCCTGTGGATAATATACCGGATAGTCACCATTGGCTGCGGCAAGGACTCTGCCTTCTTTATCAAATACCGCCACCTTACAGGCACTTGTTCCGATATCGATTCCAAGTAAATATGATTTCATCATTTTGCTGCTCCCATTTCTCCGGCTACCCGGAGTTTCTTCTCTTTATCAGATATTCATGCTAAAACCCTTACGGATTTTCCGGCAATGATCTCGGTCTCAAGTTTCTCACTGAAAAGTTCTCCGGATGCCTCGCCGGTATTTTCCAGATGATTCAGCATAACCTTTGCAACTTCTTTTGCAATGCCGTCCGTCGGCTGCGCTACGATCGTCAGCTTCGGATTACATGCTCTCGCAAACTGCAGGTTGTCAAACCCGATCATCGACAGCTGCTCCGGAATCCGGATGCCCAGTTCGTTTACTCCGATCATGGCCCCCATAGTCATTTCATAGTTCGTCACAAACACTGCTGTCATCTCCGGATTATTCTGTACAAGTTCTTCAAGTCCCCGGACACCGCCCTGAATCGTATAGTCTCCATGCCAGATCAGAGATTCACTCACCGGGATCCCGGCACTTTCCAGTGCTTTATAATATCCTGCCATACGTTCCTGCGCAGTAAAAACTTCTTCCGGTCCGCCGATGATTCCAATATTTCGGTGTCCTCTCTCGATAAAATACCGGACTGCATCTTCGGCGGCTTTTTTATTATCAACCAGCACACTGTCACAGTTGATACCCTGAATCTTTCGATCAATCAAAACGATCGGTTTACCCGTCTTCTGAAACCTTTTCAGGTGGTTTCCCTCTTCATCAACCGGCATGTTGATGATACCGTCCACACGCCTGCGAGTCAGGAATTCAACTGCCTCCCGTTCCAGTTTCTTATCGGTTCGGCAGTCGCAGACGATCGTCGCATAACCATGACTTCGCAGGACATCCTCCATACCGGTGATGATCTCGGCACAGAAAGTATTGTTCAGCTCCGGAATGACAACGCCAATCGTTCTGGTCGCGTTCGTCTTTAAACCTCTTGCCACCTCATTGACTTCGTAATGAAGTTCTTCGATAGCTTCTTCAATCTTTATTCTGTTTTTTTCGCGGACATTTCCTCCGTTAAAATAGGAAGAAATCGTAGCCAGCCCAAGTCCTGTCCGTCTGGCTATATCCTTCATGGTCGCTGCCATTTCGCCTCACTGCCTTCTGCTTTTATTCTGCTTTACCGTCACATCCGCAGACTTTCATTCTTGCCATAACCAGTTCTTTCACTGCTGCGATTGCTGTCTTGCCATAAGCTTTCGGATCAATGGTATCCGGTTTTTCTTCAAGAAGTTCTTTGACTGCTTTGGAGTAAGCTGCACGAAGTTCTGTCGCAAAGTTTACCTTGCAGATGCCGCGTTTTACGCAGTCGCTTACATCCTCGTCACTGAGTCCGGATGCTCCGTGAAGAACCAGCGGAATATCAACAACTTCGCGGATCTCGCTTAAACGTTCTTTGTCAAGAACCGGTGTACCTACATAGAAACCGTGTGCTGTTCCGATTGCAACTGCCAGAGAAGTAACACCTGTACGCTCAACAAATTCTTTTGCTTCCTGCGGATCTGTATTGGTGTCAGCTTCTGCTTCAAGATCATCTTCCTTGCCACCGACTTTACCAAGCTCTGCTTCACATGGAATATCCAGTGCATTTGCTACATCTGCTACACGTTTTGTCTCTGCAATGTTTGCCTCGAAGTCCAGTTTGGATCCGTCGATCATTACGGAAGTATATCCTGCATGGATTGCCTGCATAGCCAGTTCAAAACTGCTGCCGTGATCAAGATGAAGGCATACCGGAACAGATGCTTTTTTAGCTTCTGCTGCAACGATTGCTGCATAGGTATCCACTGTACCGTACTTTATAGTAGATGGAGTTGTCTGGATCATAACCGGTGCTTTCAGTTCTTCTGCGGCCTGAATGATGGCTTTCACCATTTCCATATTCTCTGCATTAAATGCTCCGACTGCATATCCACCTTCCTGAGCTTTTAACAGCATTTCTTTTGATGTAACAAGTGGCATAACTTTTTCCTCCTTAATGATATATGTATATTTTTTGTTTTACTACTTGTGATTGATCGGAAAATTCCAAAACCGAAACGTTTCCGTTTTGAGTTAATCATACATCGCCTCCCGCATTCTGTCAACCGTAAAATATTTATCTTTTATCGGAAAATTTTCCCTTGCATTGTACAGTAATTACAGGTAAATTGAATATAGAAAGGCGTATTTTAAAAGACTGCGCCGGCGAGAAATCAAATTATCTGAACGGAGGCATAAACGACATGTTAAAAGGTATTCCTGAAATCTTATCACCAGAATTATTAAAAGTATTATGTGAAATGGGACACAGCGATCGTCTTGTTATCGCTGATGGTAACTTCCCGGTAGAATCCATGGGTAAAAACGCTATCACAATCCGCTGCGACGGACATGGTGTTCCGGAAATCCTGGAAGCAATCCTGAAAGTTTTCCCACTGGATACTTATGTAGAACATCCGGTAAACCTGATGGAAGTAATGCCTGGCGATGATGTAGAAACCCCGATCTGGGATACATACAAAGAAATCATCCGCAAATATGATGACAGAGGAGACGCTACTGTAGGAAACATCGAGCGTTTCGCATTCTATGATGAAGCAAAAACAGCTTACTGCATCATTTCCACAAGCGAAAAAGCTCTGTATGCAAACATTATGCTGCAGAAGGGTGTTGTCATCAACAACTAATTATCGGCCATCTTTTTTCAAAAACCCCGGGGATCTATTTCGAATCCCCGGGGTTTTATTTTCTGCGCCTTTCTCCAGCTGTAAAATTGTTCTGTTAGAGACTTTTTATTTTTGAAGCAATTCTATCTGCTTTTTTAATTCTTCAATACTTTCTTGCATTTCCTGCATTTCGCAGATATTTTCTTCTAACTTCCTGTCACGTTCAGCCAGCATTTCTTTCTGTTCATCTATCGTCTCTTTCTGTTCATCTATCGTCTCTTTCTGTTCGTCTATCGTCTCCTGCATTTCATCTACCATGTACCTCACTGTGTTCCGATCCATAATTCTTAATTCCTCTGAAAATATCCCCATTACATCCTCCACATTCCGGCATATGTAATACACATGCTCATACATCTCTCTGAATTCCGGATAGGTATTTATCAGCTCGATGATTTTCTCCGCATCATCCATCCCCAGAAATGTCAGCCATCCGTCCATTTTGTTCTTGATACCTTTATTTTCTACATTCTTCTTAAAGATGTCAAGGGGTATAAAAATATATTTCTGCAACAAATCCATCTCCAGTCCTGTATCTGCTTTCTGCATAAAAATATGTATATACTCATCTGGATATTTCTGAAAAACCGCAGGACTTTTTTCCATCAGCACAATCGTATACACGCCCTTTACATCCTTATATGTAAAGTGATCTTTCTTTACACTGCGAGCTTTTTTGTACTGACGAAGCAGCAAATCTGAGGAATAACACGCACTCCGTTCTCCCGGAAATGCATAACCGATCTTCTGCACTTCCACATTACAATATGTTCCATCTTCAAAGCGCACCAGTATGTCCATGATCAGCAGTGACTGCTCATCTGCAATTCTCGTGGAATCTCCCGGCAGGATTTCTATAATCTTTACTTTTTGATTCAGAAGAATACCAAGGAATTCTTCGAGTCGCTCAGGCACTGTTTCCGGATTCATGACTTCTTTAAAAAAAGAATCATACAACATTTTGATTCCACGCACTCCTGTGCAAAAATCCAGAAACTCCTGTCTCTGTGCCTCCCTCCAGCTATAAAATTGTTCTGTAAGTTTCACATTCTCATCAATTTCTCTCAAGATTTCCTCCCTGCTTCTGAGCATAGGAAAATATTTCTGAAGTTTTGTTTGCATAGGCAGGCTTCCTTTCGTCTGATTAGATCTTAATAGATTTCCACTTTATTGGGTTTCTGTTTCAGAATTGAAACATTTTAGAATGCCCTGACGGGCTTAGAATTTAAGATGTAAGAATTATAGCACGCTTTGTACTCAAAAATCAAGAAAAATCATTCGACAAAAAATGGATGTTTCCCCTAAACTACGGAGAAACATCCATAATTCTTTAATCCAGTTCGAAAAGCTGACGCTGTTTCAGGTCGATGGATGACCATACGGTACTTGTATGTTCCTGACCGTACAGATATACAGTACTGGAAACTTTCGCATACAGCTTACAGGACTCTTTATATCCATTGCTGCCATTCTGGTTTCGCAGATACTGTTCGATATCAGAAACTTTCAACGCGTAGGCACTGTTCTGGGACAGATGGAATTTGCCATCACTGCCACTCTCAATTGTACCGATATTTCCATAACCGCTCAGACTTCCGATCTGAGCTGTAATATCAGATACATTCTTCGTGGTCGGGCATCCGTCTTCTACACTGCCATTTTCATCTTCAATGTAAAACTGAACAGTCATCTCCTGTTTATCGAGTTCTTCCTGACTTAAATCAGCACTTACCATATTGTAATCCCTGACATTGATGTAGAAATCCATATTTTCTTCCAGTGTATTTGCTTCATCAGAATCCCATGATGTCTGGTCTGTCATATAAAATCTGGTGCTCTCTGTCTCTGCTGCCGGATTCAGTGTTTTTACAAAGTTTACTTCCGGTTTTACCGCAGTAACGTTTGCCGCTGCCACGATCGTATTGATAAACAGTTTGATTTCATCATCATTCTGTACCCGCCGATGTCCTGCTCCGGTATAAATAACATTCCCCTTACTGTACAGATAATAATTATTTCGAACATCATTTGGTGAATTATTATAATAGTTATCCGTCAGACAATACCAGGCAACCACATCGTTCATTCCATCGCTCTGATCATTGATATCTCGATCCTGCTCCATCCCAAGCTGATAATACTGTCCGTGTGTCTCTGCAATGGTAATACTGTCGCCAATCACATAAGGATACTGCGTGATCGCACCATCATTTACCTTTGTTGCCCTTGTTGTCAGTGTATCTCCCGTACCGAGCGTTTTACCGTCCAACATTGCATTTGTATATCCCTGTGTCTGTGCATAGCTCTTTGATTTATCACCGTTTTTATATGCCACATCACCTGCCAGCGTAAGCAATGTCTTAAAGTCCACACTTCCATCTGACAATGGTTTGCCTTTTTTGAGCAGTTCAGAAACCGTCTGATTTCCAATCGTTGCATCAGAAGTAATACCATAGCGGTCCATACCTACTACCGAACGGAGAATTGTATTCAGCGACAGTCCCCAGTTTTCATTTCTTGCAGTATTCCACAGCCAGCTGTCGTCATAAAGACCAATGCTTCCGCCGCTGTTTACTGTTCCATTTGAATTGTAACCGTCCCTTGCGATCTGGCCGTATATTTTTTGATGATCAGTATTGATATAAGAAGTCGTGTCATGTGCAAAAATAACACTCTTTCCGGATCGGATAAATTTCAGGATCTCCTGCACCGCATCTATGGAAATATCCTGATACACATCCTGGAATCCTATGATCAGCATCTGCTGATCATCCAGCAGATTTGCAAAGGTTGTTTTCTGTCCGTTTTTATCCAGAACATTTCCATTGTTAATGTCTGTAACATTTCTGGAAATTACATTGATATTGAAGTCCTGCACTCCGGCTATCAGATTCTTAAAATTGCTGCTATCCGCAAGTGTCCATGTACATGGATTTGAACGATTTACTGAATTATCCTGTGGAACAAGCTGCAGAACATTGATCGTCTGTTTCGCAACCCCATCCGGTTTCTGCTGTTTTGCATAGCCAATCTCAGAAGTATGGATATAGGTGTTACGGTTGCTTGTCAGTTCCAGTTTCCAGGTAATAAGCTTATAGTAATCTGACGGAATTTTTCTGGTAACGGTATATTTCTTTCCAAGCTTCAGTTCATAACGCATATCTCCGCTACCATAATCTTTCTGTGAAAGGACATTTCCGTCTTCATCCTGCACGACCATATATTTGTCCTGCGATTCTTTCTTTGAAAGATTACCGTCAAAGTTCAGATCCAGGTAAAGTTTACAGTCATAAGTTGTCGTTGCCGGGGCTGCATCAGAATCATTTTCTACCGTAAAAGTATATTTCAACTCCCCGTCAATATATCCTGTATCACTGAGATCCACAGGTGTCTTGAATGTGCCGGCAGTTCCCAGCCGCTGCGGTTCCTTCGGTTTGCCTCCGTTCTCATCAAATTTGATTACCGGCTTTGCCAGATTCATAAAGAAGCTGAGATCTTTTGCTCCGCTTTCCAGTTCTTTATTCGTAGCTACATTTTCATATTTCAGTGCATCCTTTATGAACTGGTAATAATACGAAGCAGAATCTACTTCCTTTGCATTCGGCTTATCACCATCTACAAGTCCGGATGCCAGCACCACCGGATAACCACTCTTTACAAAATCCATCAGTGAATTGTACTGCTGCTTTGTTATATCATTTCCGGATCCGCGGAAATATCCGGATCCATCTTCATTGTATGTACTGAGCGGTGCGTACCGGAGTTTCCCATCGGACCATGGACCCTGCGCATAATCTGTATCAAGCTGACCCAGCATTTTCGCAAGATTGTTATTTGCAATAATACTTTTTGAATCACCTACATGAGCATATCTGTACTCTCCACTTCCCGTAATCAGGCTGTTTGCATTTTTTTTCTGATCGCCGATGAACACCATATCGTATTCCGAGCCGATATCATCAATATGTCCGACAAATTCTGCTGCTGTCATAGGAGTAATTGTTGCTCCGATATTTACATCTGTTCCACTGTCTGCATAAATGACTCCGAATTCTGAACAGGAACCATACTTGGCATCATTTCCGTTTCCTCCATTACTGTCCAGCGTTCCCAGAAATGTGATTTTCATACTCTGTACTGATCTGATCGTCTTTTCGAACTGTAGCGCAGTCACTTTACCCTGATTATCTGTTGTAATCTTCGTTAATCCGGTTACCGTATCAATCAGCTTCTGTCCGTTCACATCTGAGTATAACTCAGCTTTGTACTCCACAGGAACACCATTCTGGCTGCCATTTCCCTGATATGTACGGTTCTGATAAAAGAATCCCCGGATATCCTGAGCCCCGTCAAAAGTTACCGTAAAATACGGCGGATTATTTTTGTTGTGACCATCTTCATTGTTCCACAAAGTATGCCATCTCGTGTTTGGATCTCCGTCGATCATATTCTCAGCTTTATCATCCTCCTTTGCAGTCTCACTGCAGCAGGCCGTTACACTTTTGATCTTACGGTCTGAACCAGCCACCCATTTCTTCACATTTTCTTTATCCAGCATCTCATTTCCCGTATATGGCATAATTTCCAGTACTTTGAGGTTTTCTTTTACCAGGGTACTTCTCTGATATTTGTAATTAATGATGTATTCAATTGCCCTTGCCTGTGAGATTTCATTTCCAAGAGGCGCTATTTTCTGTGTAGAAGTATCGCTTCCATCATCCAGATTCGTCTGTTCTGAATTATTATTTTCCAGCTTACGGTACTGGTTTTCGCTATTGATGTATTTGATAATCTCTTCAAATCCATGCATTTCGTCAGAAGCTGAATCTCTGTTGAAATTCTCATGGAAAGAAGTATTTACAAGATTGTACTCCCCATCTGCTCCCGCAAACGTATTTTTGAAAAAGTACATATACATATTTACGTAATGTCCGTCTGCATCTTCTGTCTCATTCCTCACAAACTTCGAAAAAGCATCGGTATCATTCACTCTGGAACTATTGACAATACACGGAATAGAAGTCGCTGCAATCGCAGCAGCCACATCAGCAGAAAGCGTACCATTTACATAGATCAGATCATAGTTATCAAGTGTATCTGCAAAACTGTCTGATACACGGACTTCGTCATCCTGCGCCTGCACATCAGTGTCTTCCTCATCTTCCTGCATATCACCGTCTTCTACCGCAATGTCTTCTGCATCAATGTTCTCTGATTCATCTGCATTCTCCTGTACATCGATGTCCGTTTCATCCTCATCGGTACCATCTTCTGTATCACCGGATTCCAGAACTTCTTCGCTGACATCTGTCTGCTCTGTCGTGTCATCTCCGAAAGCATCTTCCGGTTCGAGTACAACCGCCTGCTCCTCATCCTGTGCAGAATTTGCCGCAGTATCATTTCCTGGCGAACTGTCCCCGGTGACTGCCGGAGCATACGCAGTTGTTGTGCCGTCCGAAGCCAGTTTCGTGTCGACTTCAATTCCAAAATTCTCAAATTCTCCGTCTGCACTGTCAGCATCCGCTTTTGGATTCAGATGAAAAACATATTTTTTGAACCAGTCATTGTTTGTATAACCACCCTGATAATAAAAACTGTTTACCTGCACGGATGCAGCCGTATCATCCCCCGGTGCGAAATCATAGTTTCCAGTGCCCGGAGTCAGACTGTAAGTTGCCGCTGACACATAATGTGTTGCCACGTCTCCATCAGAAACCGGAAGGTACACATCCTGATTGTCCGGATAGTTCGGATAATACCATCCAAAATAGCTGTACGGAAGCGCATCCTCACCTTCTGTATCATTTGATTTACAGCAGAAATATACTTTAGATATACGATAATAATAATTATAAGAAAGCTCACTTGAAATTTCCTGAATTTCGTTGTACGGAACAGCACTTCTACCGGTTATGATCGAAATCTCAGATCTGGTAAGTTTCCCGTTCACTTCCTGATAATACCAGTATTCATCATTGTCGAGCACAATACTGCCATCAGTAAGCTCCGCATCCGGATTCTGCGCAAGATCTGTCGCATTTGTTTTTACATAAGCAAGGTCACCAATGATCGTATATTTGTAATTCGGATACTGGTCAATATTTTCGCCGAGATATACATACGGATCTGCCTGTGTTCCGGCTTTTTTTTCATTTACAATCTTTCCCAGAATTGACTGAAAGACTGCATCTGCATTGCTGTCTGTCCCGGTTGCGTCCTGCCCGGAAACATCAGCGTCTGCAATCGCCCCACTGGATTCATTCCACTCATCTCCACTGTCTGACTGAATATCTACAGAAGAAGATCCGTCATCTGTAACCTCCGGTTCAGAATCTGAGAATGCATCGTTGTCACTGAATGCATCTGCATCAGACATTTCTACTGTACGCACATAAGACTGCTGTACAAATTCCGGCTGTCCGTCAAAAGACTGTGTATCAACACCGCTTTCATCACTTGAAAAACCGCTGCTCTCATCGTTTGCATAAGAATTATCAAATGTAATGCCATCGGAACTGTCACTGCCAGAATCAGAGGCTGCTTCATCACTGCTTTCAGAAGAATCATTTCCATCAGATTCAAACGCATCTGTACCTGTAGAAAAATCCGCGCTATTAGAGTCTTCTGTGCCGGAACTTTCCGTACCGAAATTTTCTGTATCCGTTGCTGCCTGACCGTTTTCCCCGTCAAAGCCACTGTTATCCGATACGGTACTCGTCGTCTTCACTGCTTCATCCGGAATATCCCGTACAAGAACAGCCTTGCTTTCATCTACTTTATTCGGTTTTTCTCCGGGGAACTGATAATCTTTGTTGTCGATTTGCTCCGCAATTTCTTTTGTCAGAGTTGTATAGACATTTTCGTAATAGCCGTATCTGCCATTCGCATAATCATATTCCGGCAGAAGTGACTTCTGTCCTTTGTCATTCTCATCTGCAAGTGCATTGTTGATTTTGGTATTCAGTACTTCTGTAAACTCCAGATAATAGGCTCCGCGTGCATCACTGCTTGTCGATTCTTCAAAGCTCTGGATATTTTCGCGAAATTTTTCTGACTGTTGCTTATCCGCACCTACATCATTTCGGATTGGATAATATTCCTGATCGCCTTTTGTGTAATCACCGGTACCGGCAGTATTCTCAACATAAGAACCGTTGACTGTTACCGTATCTGTCCGGGAATTGCCGTCAAAATCCGTCAGGTCAACCTTCGTCCAGTCTGAGGCATCGTCACTGTCTGAAAGAAAATATTTTTCCTGATAATCAGACAATGACAACGGATACTGACTCGCGTCATCGCCCGCCGCATCTCTGATCTTTTTGATTCCGGTGCTTATACTTTCATCAATCTGTCCGGAGTCGTTCAGACGGACATTCATGACAAATTCCGTCCTGTATTTCTCCGGTAGTTTGCTCAGTGCATCCTTTATCGTAGAAAAATGTACGGTCTGCGTATTCCCGTCCGCATCTGTATACTGATATTGATATAATTTCAGACTTGGCTCCTGTCCCGATATGTAATAACCGATCTCCGCATTTTCACTGGAATCAACCAGTTCCAGAATACGGAATGGATCATCCTCTGTGTTTTCGCTTACAATGGTTTCAATACCGGGCATCATCTCGGATGATGCCTGCACTGAGAGCACCGACTGCAAAAGTGCTCCCACTCCCAGTGCACCGGCGGCAGCCACCGCCGTGCCGGAGATTAATAGTTTCTTGTGTTTGAATTTCATGTATAAAATTGCCCTCCTTGATGGCAAATACTCTGTCTGCTAACTTAATTTGACTATTTTACTTTCTGTATATGTTGTACTTCCAATCTTTACGGTTGCCTTTACTTCACACGTATCCGACCAATCATAAAATGTGATTTTTACCTGATCATCTTTATTAGATTTTGAAGACTCTTTATTACTCCAACCACAAGAAGCACTCCACTTAACTACTTGATCTGTTACTGTTTTTCCATCTACTTTAATTACTGCCCAGTATTTTTCAGATCCATTCTTAGTTCCGGTAGCAGAACCATGAATTACTATATCAACCTCTGGATTTCTTAAAGTGATGTTCTTTGTGACAGTCCCTGCCGGAGTCCAATTATTCATATCTGAAGATGCATAATATGTTGCTATTATCTGATAATTCTCGGCCTGACTCCATTCACTGAATTTGAATTTTATTTTACTCTTTTTTCCTGTAACGGTAGTATAATTATAATCCTCAGTGTATGCACCATTATCAATACTCCAGATTACTTTTCTGTCGACCTCTTTTTCATTTTCATCTTTTAGCTCGAGATAATATTCCGGAGTCTCTCCCTGTGTAACAACATCCGGACCGATAATTTTAGCTGTAAGCTTCGGGGTTGGCGTTGGAGAAGGACTCGGGGTTGGCGTAGCTGTCGGAGTTGGTGTGACATTACCTTCCACATCTACAGTCATGGAAACACTCAATTTGTAATTATATTTATTAAATATTGTACCGCCTGTAATTCCACCCAATTGGGTAACCTCTACAGTTTTACTTCCCGATGTTGTTGGCGTATATATCCAGTATTGTTTATCATCAGAAACCGTCAGAGATTTTGTGCCACCTTCCAGTATACCTGTACCTGTGTTCCAGAAATTACCATTCTCCGGTGTTACATATACCTGGTTCAGATTTCCATTCACATCATAAATATCAATCGTTAATTTAACCTGATAATTGGTTCCTGCCTTTACTGTTGCATTATTTTCAACAATATTTCCATCTGGATCTGTCATGTGAAGAGAAATACCATTCACTACATTAAATGATCTTTCCACATGATATGTTTTTCCCACTCCATTTTCATATTTTATATAATCTGCACACAAGGTAAATCCATGTTTAGAGCCTGCAAGCACTGACAGATTGGCATTCTTGGTATCTGTCTGTACGAGTGATACTGAACTGTCATTATCTTTCAATGTCCATTTAACATTTTCTTTATCATAATTATCTCCATCTACAGAAAGATGAAAATATTCTCCATTATAAGAACTGCACTGGTAAAAATCTCTTTCTCCGGCAATTACTGTGTCGAACTTTACATCACTATTAATCCAAATCTCCCCATCTGTCGGGACTGGTGTCGGCACTGGTGTACTCGTCGGTGCCGGTGTTGCTGTCGGGACAGGTGTACTTGTCGGGACAGGTGTCGCGGTCGGCTCCGGTGCCTCGGTCGGTGCCGGTGTCGCTTTCGCCGTGATCTGGATCGTCACCGGTACGGACTCGATCCATTTGCCGGAACTTGTCTTCGCCGAAACTTTGACTGTAATTGATCCTGACGCATTTTCATTGATGGTCAGTTTGCTGTTGGTATGGTCTTCACCCGGGAAGCTTCCGTTCTGTCCGTCACTGACTACGCTCCATGTAATCGTTGACGGATCAATACTTCCGTTTCCGCTCAGATTATATGCGAGCCTGTCTGATGCTCCCGGATCCATGGAAGCCGGTGCATAGGAAATACGGATTCCCACATCGGTCGGCTCCGGATCATCAACAGAATCTGCCGGTTTCTTCACTTTTACTTTATTTCGAAGGCTGACACTGTGCAGTGTCTCAATCTCTTTTTTTCCATTTTCCGTACTGAGCTGAAAACGGACAATATTATCTGATTCTACTTTGGTAATATCCGCACGAAAATCAAGAATACCTGTCGCAAGGACAGAACGATTCACCTTTGTACGGACATTACGCACATTTTGTTCTCCACTGTCTTCTTCGTCCAGAGAAAATGCAGATACATCTTCCTCGTCCTCAGACAATGCTGCTGTCTCTGTATCATTTTTTCCTGAATCATCAGAGCTGCTTGTCGCGGTATATTCTCTCTGACTGTAATAGACCGTTGCATCTTCTTTGTCCCAGTCAATCACATCACAGATATACTGGCTGGTGTTTCCATCGTTATTTTTGTATTCGTTGCAGACGATGAAAGTCTTGTTTCCGTCACTGTTGCCGTCTCCGCTCTGCTTGATATCGTTTTTGATCTCGGAGCCTGTATTTTCGCCTGTACCATTTGCATAATAAAGGCTTCTGTTGGTATCAATGATCAGGTCTTCCATCCTGTCAACCAGTTCCTGTGTCTCCATCTGCACTTTTGCGTTACTGGATGTACTTCTGTATGTATTGCTTCCGGTCATGATAAATGTCATCACCACACCTGAAAAAATTGCGATGATTGCAACCGTAATGACCAGCTCGATCAGAGTCAGGCCCCGGTTATCTGTCTGCCGCGTTCTTCCCCCGTTCTTAAGCTTTTCTGCTGTATTTTTTATTTTTCTTATCTTCATAGGATCTTCTCCTCCAAAAAATAATAAAATCGCATTTCATACAGAATGTATTTCATCTCACACAAAATTAATAGTGTCCGGAAACCATCTCATATTTGCCGGTCTCCTGAATCAGATTCAGCGTCTTATAACGACCGCCGCCTCTGACAGTGATCTTTGTACAGTACGCACCACTTCTCGTAAGCGGTATATCTTTTCCGTCTGCAAGTACGGAAAGAATTTCTTTCTGCTTCCACACTTTATCCTGCAGAGGGAGGAACGCACCGGTTGCCCGGTCATATGTGAGCACAATGCCGTCACCCACAGCGAGTTCCTGTTCTGTACCATTATCGGTTGTATAGCTGATTATGGTACGTGCCGGAGCTATTTTTTCCGGCTGATCCTGCTTTACATCTGACTTGCCGCCCACTTTGCCGCGATCAAGATAATAACTGATATAATAACCGTCTTCTCTTTTTTCCAGCTTCATCTCGCCAACCAGGCGATTCGCAGCCTCTGTCTTTGTTTTGTCCAGAGCTGCCGCAATGGAATTGGCAGCCCGGTTTACCCGAAAGCCCAGAATCGAATTAAGAGAAGGCACAGCGATTCCGAGAAGAATAGCAAAAATAGCAATGACAATGATCAGTTCCACGAGTGTAAAACCTTTGTTTTTGTTCTTCATACTGCCCTCACCTCTTTCTATTCTGTAAATTTATTCTTTTTTCCAGTTCTCATAAGTCACGCAGTCTGCAATGCTGTATGTCTCAGAACCATTCAGCGTGTCTTTCTTTCCTGATGAAGATGAATTTCCGAGTACGTATTTGTCACCTTCCCAGAAGAAATCCTGCGGTTTGATACTGTCTTTATCTCCATATGAGCTCATCTGTGCCTGAAATACTCTGGCAGCTTCCAGCGGTGCAGATTCAAGCTGCGCACCTGCTTTCAAGGTAATTGTGCCTTTTGCCATGATAATACCCTGAAATTTCACACCTGCCTCAATCTCCACATCACCGGTACATACCACAAGACGAAGTTTGTCGGCATCACTTTGGCTGATTTTTAGAGGCTGATTCGCTTCGTTTTCTCCGTTATCATACATGATTGCCGTGAGTCCGCCGTCTTCATCACTGGCAGTAAACACGTATTTCCCTGTACCATCTTTTACAGTATCCTTAATATATGAGACCATTTTCTTTTCATTGACAAGATTATCATATACACTGCGGTTGCCGTCTGTCTCATCATGTGTTTTACCTTCGGCATCTTCTTTTACTGCGTTGTTCAGAAGATCATAGCTTGTGATCATCTTGCGGTTCAGGGCATACCAGCTGTTCTGATAACCAACCTGCTCCTGAAGGATCTTCTCGCCCGGATTTGCACCGGTTGCCTGCTGCATATTTCCCTGCGCATCTGCCCCGCTGTAAGAAAGTACGTTTCCGTTGGTGATATAGCGCAGATAGGAATCTGCATCTTTGACCGTGATTCCTGAATCTTCCCCTCCGAAATAAAAGGAAAGATATTTATCCATATTTGCTTTGACCGTAGGATTGTTCTGATAATACATCTGCATAAAATCTGCTGATTTCTGTGCATCCGTGAAATTCAGATAAAAATATACATATCCTGTCTCACTGTTGTCATTATAAAAAACAGCCTGCACTGGTTCAGTGCTGTCAACACCGATTTCACGAAGAGTCCTGCCTCCCCATGCTTCAACTGCAGTATCCCAGTTTACGGAAATCTCATCGGCACCTTTTAAATGCGTCAGATAGTCATCATAAGTCATTGGATTTCCGGATGCCCCGAGAACCTCTTTCGGCACAAGATACGCAAGCTGCGTACCCTTAACAGTCAGACTCTCGCCCGTAACCACGTCATTGGTATTGGTCCGGTCCTTTGCTTTTACTTTTGAACTTGCAATATAATTTCGTCCGGCAATCATCAGTTTCTGTGTATCTGAAAGATCCAGTGTCGTATTCTTGCCATTGACAACGATTGCACTGCTCAAAGCCGCTCCGCTCAGGCCAGTATACTGGTCTTTCGCCACACAGTCATCCGAAGTTGCAGATTCATAAGAACCATATCCATAATAATTGCCGCTGATCTTTACGTTGTTATTTTTGCCTGTGACCGTAAGGTCATCCGCAAAATAAGTCGAACCGGAAAGAGTGACATTCCGTACAGAATCTGCATGCAGTCCACGTGCCCACAGATTGACACTTCCCCCACTGGTAAATGTAGAATTCAGACCTACACTGATCTCCCCTTTGCATACAACCTTATCTCCGGATTCCACATTGAGGCTCGCACCCGATGTTACCTTAATGCTGGTCTCAGCATCCGCATCCGGTGCAGACGGCAGATTACCTGCATAAATACTTCCATTGATAGAAGTCGGTGTGCTTTCGGTTCCCTCGCATACGATACCCTTGTCCGCTACAACGATCATATTCATAAGATCCGGAAGTGTCGACGGTGTCGGGAACTGTACTTCCGGAACAAGCAGACGGATATCCGTACAGATGATCGATGCTCTTCCTTTTTCATCTACATAGATCACCTTAAGATTTTTCAGAAGGACTCCATTATTCTCTGTATTTTTGCCGACATTTTTGACTGCTTTCATCACAGGGGCGCTTCCGGCCGGATTGGTAATGATCAGAGATTCTTTTGAGTCGTCATACTCCAGATCCACATATCCGCGAAGTCTCTTCATATTATAAATATTATCTTCTGTCTTTGACACACGGAGTGTGCGCATAAGTTCTGTGATAAAACAATCCTGAAACTCGCTCTGGCGCTGCCTGTCCATAGAAGAATCCTGTGAACGGTTCTCTACGTTGTAGCTTTCGAGAACCTGCGTATAGGCCTTTGACATGGCATTTCCCACATCCTCCTGCAGACCGGTACGGATCTCCTCCAGCGCGCGCTCTGCCGTATAAAAGCTGTCCTTGCCCTTCAGGTCTGTGATTTTCATATTAAAATTCGAAAGTGCGATATAAAGTACAAGAAGTCCAAGGATCCCCACAAAAGAAACCGCGATCAGTACGGTAAAAAGTGAAAATCCCTGATTCTGCTGTCTTTTTGTTTTTGTGATGTTTCTCATTGCATCCTCCCCGGAGGTTTAATCTTCTTTTGCGCCATCAAGCGTCACGACAAGGTCACTGTCCGGGAAATTCTTCGCTGCCGCTCCTGCTTTGTACACGCTTACCTTCGCCGTATAAATGCGGTCTTCTGCTTCCCGGTCATCCAGACTGTTGCAGTCCAGTACTTTCTTTGCCGATGCATTTGTCACCTTTGCCCCATGGATGCCCTTATCATTAACCGCCTGATAAGTCAGGGACATCTGGCTGATCTTCGGACGGTTCAGCACTTCGTTCATATCACTGATGTTGTAATCAAGATTTGTGCGAAGTTTCGTAACTGCCTTATAAAGACTCGGGTTTGTATTCCAGTTGCTTTTGTTTCTCGCAGCCGGATTTTCATAGATGATCAGAGACATACGATACTGTGCTTCCTGTGCGGAAGTCGGTTCATTATTGGTATCGTCCCTCTGCTTTGTTACGTAGAAGCTGACTTCATAGTTTGTCGTGTTATCCAGTATGATCTTGTCATATGGATTTGTCGCACTGGTTGAATTGTAATTCGGGTAATAAAAAATAAAAATATTTTTCAGTGCTTCACCTGTCTCAGAACTGTAAAAAGGCACATAAGCACTCTTGTATGTACAGAAGCATCCCTGTATATCTTCGTCTTCACCTTTACCGCCACATGGACAGAGACTCATGGTTTCATACTTTGTTCCACCGGATTTCTTATAGTCGTACGCACTTAATATATATCTTGCTTCAGCCCTGACCGTTCCGCCGCTCTCCTCGATCTTGATATGCAGCGTTCTCTTTGTATATTTGTAGACATCTTTCCAGTCCAGCGGCTGATAAGTATCGCTGTCTGTCCCATTATTTCCGGCATCCGTATTCATTGCCTCGATCGCGGCACTTTTCTGTCCTGCCACCATCCGCTGCATAGCCTCTTCATCCCAGTTACGCGGCATGATCAGAAATGCATTTGTCTTGCTGTCCATATCAGAAATCTTCGGTGCAAGATAATCGTTCTTTCCGGTTCCTGTACCGGTGACAGTCTTTTCTTTGTATCCGGAGCTTTCGCTTCCGTCAAACTCTACCAGCGCGTCAAAGGTTTCCCGGTTCGCTGTCACATTCGTTAATTCGAAATAATATTTCGATGCATTGGAACCTTTTTTTCTCGGATTAAATTTACAGGTCTTACCATCATCTGTTGAAATTACAGACGCAGTGACTTTGGATTCATCCATGCCTTCTCTGTATTTGCTTACAGAATTGTAAACTGTTCCGCTGCTTCCGGAAGCCTTCAGTACTTCGCGGATTCCAAGCTCGCCGCTTTTTATTTTGTCTTTCTGTGGATTCAGAAAATTGATCCTTGTGTTACCGTCCAGATCTAGTGGATAGTTAAAAGCCTGTGAAACTTCCATGAAAGTTTTTGCCTTGACTTCCTCCATGATGTTCTGTACTGTCGTCGTTGCCTCCAGATAAAGATTTGATTTACGGTTGATCCGTCCGGAAGTAACAAATCCCTGCAGGAGTACGATTGCCGTTATGGAAAAAATACTGACTGCGATAATGACCTCAAGAAGCGTCATTCCGGCATTCGGATTTTTTCTTTTTTGCTCATTCATAGGGCTGCTCCTTTCCAGAATGAAGTATCGATATATAGACAGATAGAGGGGCTTATATTTCCCCTCTAACATACATGCATATTATGACTGACCCTGAGCATCAGCAGGAGCTGTCGTTTCGTCTGTATTTTCTCCTTCCTGGCTGTTGTCGCTCTGGCCGTCGCTGCCATCTCCCTCAGATGCCTGATCTGCATTTGCCGCTGCCGCCCGTTCAAGCGTTCCGAAAAGATTGCCGGTTCCGTATGCCACCTGACCGGCATCCGGCTCTGTATAGCTGTTTCCTGTTCCCGACATGGAGAACATATTGACTACAATACTTCCTGTCAGATAGCCGGTAGAGGTATCGTAGGATGCATTCATATTATCTACCGTAAGTCTTCCGGTCTGCTCTGCAAGATATGCGATTACATCTTTCAGATTCTCATAGGTTCCGGTAAACTGCATGGTATCCTGTGTACGGTAAAGCACCGGTGTCTGTGAAGCACTGTCCGCCTGTGCAGCTGCCGCGTCTGAAGCATTCTGAAGATCTTCGGCCGCCTGGCTGTCCGTACCCTCGATCGCATCAATCTGCTCCTGCGTCTGTGCGTTTGCCTGCTCTGACATCGTCGCATTCTGCTCTGCGATTTCTTCTTCGGTACTTCCGTCGATTGAAGCTACAAACTCTTTGGTCGCGATTCCGACATTGGAAATCTGCATTCCGATATTATTTTCTATATTCTGTGCAAGTACGATGCCGTTTTCTTCTTTTACATCGGAAGGAAATTTCGCTACATACTCGTTGATCTTACTCTGGGCACTCTCTGTCTCGCTGATATAAAACTCTTTGTTTTTCGCAAGCTCCAGAAGATTGGAAAGACGTTCTTCGAGCGGTTTGTTTGCCGCCTCGATATTCGCTGCTTCCTCCATCTGCGGACGATACCCGAAAAACCAGCCCAGTCCGAATACCGCTACACCGGAAAACATCAGTAATAATTTTTTGTCACGCATAGAAATGTTCATGTCCCGTCTGCCTCCTTATTCTTCGGTATTATCCAGTGGTGCCGGATTTGCATAGGTACAGATCACACTCATCGCCACAGTTCCGTCTTCCGCCTCCTCAAGTCCTGTCGTCGTGACTGTCGCAAGACTTTCGAAGGTACGAAGCTGCATCAGTGTATTGGCTGCTGCAGATTTGCTTGAAACACGCATACTGAAACTTACCTGAGAGCCATCGGAACTGAAGGTATCCAGTGTGATGTCAGATGGCATCTTCTGTTCCATCTCCTCCAGAAAAGACTTCAAACCCTCATTCGGAGTGTTTGTATACTGATACATGTTCTGATAATTCTGATACTGCTCCTGCGCAGTATTGTATGCATTATAAATCTCCTCAATGGAGCTTTCTTCATTGATTCGCTGATTCAGATAATCCTGCTGATGCTGCTGATACACACGGCTTGCCACACCGGCTGCTGTCAGTGCCACACCGGCTGCCACACCAACTACACAGATCAGGACCGCACCGCTTAAAGAATCTTTGTTTTCTTTCTTTTTGCGGGTCGTCTTCTCCATCAGATTCACGCCGGAACGCATCGGCGCGATCACCGCTGTATAAAGATAAAGTCCCTCTTTTTCGGAAAATTCCGGATACGTGTATTTATCAAGTGCATAAACAACTTCCACTCTCTGTGCCAGCTCATTGGCAAGAAGTCTCCGCACACCTTTGATACCGGCTCCAAGGCCACAGATCTGAATAGATGAAAACGTGGCATCTGTATTTCTGGAAATATAATAATCCATAATTCTGGAAATGTTTCCGACCATATACCGGAAGCTTTCGGTAACTTCCATTTTGGCATTTTCGAGAAGCTGATCCTGTGTATCCATGTCGGATGTGTCGATTCCGTTCAGGCTGTCCTTAAGACATCTCCGGTCATGCAAAACCATCAAAGCTTCCTGCTGGCTGAGATTCTCACCGAACTGTGGAAAAGCACGGACTGTCTCAATGGCACTGTCGACACCATAGTTGATGTTTCGCTGCAGTGCGAGATCTCCGTCTTTGATAATACTGATGCTCGTTGAATCAAATTCAATTTTGACAAGCATATGTAAACCATCGGCAAAAGTATTTTTTACTGCGGAATAAACGCTGTCACCGGTAAATCCGATGCCGGTCATATTCAGTCCCGCAACCTCCGCAAACTCACGAAATGCAGCAGAAATCGATGTCGGTGCTGCATAGACCATCAGATGATACTGACGGATGACACCGCCGGTCTCCTGCTCCTTCGATTCTATATCAATCATGCTGTAGGAAAGTACATACCCGGAAATATCGATTGGAAAATAATCCGTTGCATTTTCCTGAATAATACTCTGGATCCTGTTCTTCTTGACAAACGGAATACGGACCTCCCTGCTGGCAATCCTTGAAGAACCGGCCACAAAAAACACCTTTTTTGTTTTGATCCCCTGTGCGATAAGTTCTTCTTTCAGAAGATTTCCGAGGCTTTTTGTATCACGAATCTGTCCGTCATCTACGGCTCCCTGCGGAACAGGCAGTACAAAACAGCGATAAATATGCTGACCGCGGCTGTCCACCTCTACCACACGAATCTGTGCTGTGTCGATTTCTATCGTCAAAATTTTTGCCATTTTCAGGTTTCCTCCGTTTATACGCTCTAAAATCCGAAGATTTCATTTTATTCTGGCATTCAGTCACAAAAATATAGTTTCTGTATCTCACAGAAACTATATTTTTATAACCGAAAGTATTCTTTTAGTTATAAAGTGCTGCTACAGCCCCAGAAGGGAAAGGTACCAGCCGATCCATGCATTGCCCCATAGTGCCGCCAGAAAGATTCCGGCTGAAAGATACGGTCCCATTGCCAGCATATGACCGGCACCGCTTACCTTAATGCGGATCGTATGTACGACTGAACCAATGATGCATCCGAGCAGAAATGCAAGAATGATCTGTTTCCATCCGAGGATCAGCCCGCAGGCTGCCATAAGCTTGATATCACCGCCGCCGATCGCCCTGCCGCCGCTTAACAGGAACAAAATTTCCAAAAAAGCGCTGACGCAGACAGCACCGATCAGATGGGAAATCAGATTTCCCCGGTCAAGTACGGTCGCCGCGATACCGATAAGAAACAGAAATACATTGATTCCAAAGGGGATTTCATATGTACGCCAGTCAATCAGACTAAGGGTCAGCAGAGCTGACACCATTAAGCAATACAACAGGCTGACCCATGTCAGTCCGTTGACTGCACATACCAGTACATAGAGGATGCCGTTCAGCGCCTCTATGATCGGATACTGCACAGAAATCTTTGATTTACAGTTACGACATTTTCCACCCAGTACGATCCAACTGAATACCGGAACCATGTCATACCATCTCAGCTTCCTCCCACATGTCATACAGTGGGAGGGAGCCGTAATGATGGACTCATGCAGCGGAAGCCTGTAAATGCAGACATTCAGAAAGCTGCCGATCACGATTCCAAATATGAAGATTACGATGTACGGAATAGAATCGAGGAAAAGAAGCATAGGGAATTCCTTTCAGGGGGGGGAGAATTGTTTGTAATTAACTGTTCAACTAATTACTTAGTTGCAGTATGGTCACCTGTTTTTACATAGTCTGCATAAGCAGCTGGCTGATAATTATCAAGCGTTACTCCACCTTCTGCATCAAATGCAACATTTACTGAAATTTTGTTATTTTCCCAATGTTTGCCCTTTAATACTACAGATTCCCAATTTTTAACATACTCTGTAAATGCTTTAGCAAATACTGTAGTAGCTGCTGGTTTGGTATTATCTACTTTTACACCGTCTTTGTCAAGGCTTAATGTAACCGTATCCTGTGCAGTTAAAGCATCTTTTGTTGCACTGTCAATTACATAAACCTCTACAGCTTTAATAAGTTCATCCATGTTATTGACATCCGCTGATTTTTTAGATCTCTCAACATATTTTGTATACTGAGGTGCAAGAAGTCCTACCAGGATTGCAAGGATAGCGATTACGATTACAAGTTCTACAAGTGTAAAACCTTTGTTGTTTTTCTTTTTGTTAAGAAGTTTAAACATTTTTGATACATCTCCTTCGTTTATATTGTATTTCCCGTAACCCTCATTCAGCCACCGGGAAATTTATGATGAACACAGGACCCCCATGCAATTCCTGCGCCACATCCTGAAAATTATGCGGAAACTTTTAACGCGGTTCCCAATCGCAAGTAATAAAAGTCGATTGCTCCGTGACCGTGTCCCTCTGTGCAAGACTTTTATTACAGGTTGTCAAGTCCGTTATACATCGTTCCGATTGGCATAATCACAGCGATGACCAGTGTACCGACGATCAGTGCCATAAATACGATGATCAGCGGTTCCATTGCCGCCAGCACACTCTGGGTCGTGATCTCGACTTCTTCATCGTAGTAATCCGCAAGCTTGCTGAGCATTTCTTCCATATTACCGGTTTCTTCACCGATTCCGGTCATATGGCAGACCATCGGAGGAAACACTTCACTTGCCGCAAGCGGCTCTGACAGCGGAATACCTTTCATAACTTCTTCTTTTGCTTTCTGCAAAGCATTCTTATAATGAATATTGTTGATGATCTTTGTCACAATATCAAGACATTCCGTCGTGGAAATACCGGCTGCCATCAGAGTACTCATTGTCCGCGCGAACTGCGCACAGGCGGTTTTGACAGTCAGCTTACCGAAGAGCGGGATTTTCATTTTTAAGTAATCAATCTTCAGCCTTCCCTGCTCAGTACCGTAAACCAGGCGATAGATTATCACCACGGCTACGACAACCGCAAGGATCACATACCAGTGCCCCGCCGTCCATTTGCTGACATTCATAACACCCATCGTCAGTGCCGGCATCTCGACATCAAGGTCAGCAAACATATCAATAAAAATCGGGATAACATACAAAAGCATAACCGCAATCACACCGATCACCGCACAGATCAGAATGATCGGATAGATCGTCGCCTTACGGATCGTCGCCTTTAGTTTTGCTTCTTTTTCAAAATGTGTTGCCATTCGGTTAAATGACATTTCCAGACTGCCGGAGGACTCACCTGCCGCCACCATATTGACCAGCATCGACGGGAAGATATCCGGAATCGATGCCATGGAATCTGCCAGTGTATTACCCTTTTCCACATTGACCAGTACATCGGCAGTCGCCTTTATTCCGGGCCGTCGATGACTCTGATTATAGTAAGTGTATTTCAAGTCATCGCAAACACTAAAAACCTCATTCATCACGCAAAAAGAGAAGCCTTTTCAGGCCTCTCCTCCGTAAACTTATGAATGATCATTACTCTCTATCTTTTCTTATGAATGATCATTACTCCTTATCTTTTCTTATAATGATAGATCAATAATCCTGCTACTGCCAGAACTGCTACCGCAATGATCCAGATAAACGGATTCTGGTACCAGTGGCCGGATGTACTTCTGACATCCTGTCCGGAAGCCTGACGGCTCTTGGCATCTGTCTCATCCTGTGCAGCTTCTGTATCTTCTTTTTCCGGTTCAGCTGTTGCTGTTGCCGCCGGAGTTTCAGTCGCTTCTGTTGCCGCGGTCGGCGCCGGTGTCTCGGTTGCCCCTGTTGTCTCGGTCGACCCGGTGGTCGTGGTCGGTTTCGGAGTTGCTGTCACTTTCGGTGTCGCGGTCGCTTTCGGTGTGGTTGCCGTCGCTGATTTTTCCGTTGTTTTCGAAGCTGTTGTCTCTCCTGAATCCTCGACAGGCTCTGCGCTGCCTGCATTTTCTGCTGCCGCTTCAGCATCAACTGCCTCTTCTGTCACCGGTTCAGCATCAACGCTTTCTGTCTGCGCTTCCGGATGTTCTTTCAGCCATTCTTCCGTCTTCTCCAGATCCATCCAGCCCTCGGTTCCATCTACCGTTGTCACGCCCCAGTGACTTCCGTCCACCATTTCGGCATCTTGTGTAATATGAAGCGTTTCTCCGTTTTCGATGTCGCGTACACCCGGGACCTCGCCGTATTTCTCGCCCGGTCCCTGATAAAGCTTCTGCGTGCCTTCTTCTGCATAGGCTTTTACATCATAATCCGCATTATAATTTACATGATCCCTTCCTGCGATATACAGTTCTGAATCAATGGCTTCCTTCCGGGACTGCGCCGGACGGCACTCATCCAGTGCTGCATATCCATTCATCTTGTGGTATTCTGTATATCCCCAGGTTCGATTATTCTCTGTATCTTCAACTTCTCCCGTAATATGAAGTGCTGTACCGTTTGGTATCTGCTCATCATTCAGCTTTGTCGAATCAAAATCCGGCTGAGAATAAAGATCAATTCCTCCTGCCTTTGATTCTACGATCATATAATAGTCTGTGCTGTAATCCGGTTCTGTCTTACCTGTCTGCACATCTGCCATGACATTGACGCTCATACAAAGTCCCATCAAAATAACCAGAAGACTCTTTGCCAGTTTCTTCATTTTATTTTCTCCCCTTCACTCCGTATATCTTCCGTATTTTCAAAAAGTTATAACTTATTGAAATTCTGAACCTATCATACCACAGACACAGCACAATGATAATCCTTTTTTGTCATAAAAAAGCAATAAAAAACTGATGTTTTTCGACACATTTACAGTATGGATAATATCTCCCTGAAATACAACGACCCCGGAGGATTCTCCGAGGTCATTGCGTTTATCATGGCATTTCAAATAAAGCCTGTTTTATTATTTGTACAGTGGTCCGTAGTTCTTGCAAGCACGGAAGTCTGCACCTTCTTTATCCATTCCGAATGCATTCCATGCTGCCGGACGATAGATATCTTTTTCCGGTACGTTGTGCATGGATACCGGGATACGAAGCATAGAGCACATTGTGATCAGGTCAG
>OLPY01000603.1_pt1 | contig 29431 bp, 28 predicted proteins | sample 1672481 | NCBI WGS metagenome assembly OLPY01 (sample SAMEA3136691, study PRJEB25190) | human gut metagenome | biome: human gut; feature: human-associated habitat; material: faeces | place: Austria | collected 2013 | reverse complement strand
CCTGCGCGGGCTGCTCGACCCTGGAAGCCATGGCCTGGAGCCTGGCCGGGTTCCAGGGGGAAGTCTGCGCCGCCATGGACGCCCGGCGGCACCAGGTCTACAACGCCCGCTTCCAAGTGAACGGCACTGCCCCCCACCGCCTGACCCCCGACCGGGCCATTGCCCTGGCCGACCTGGTCAAGGAGTTGGAGGGGACGAGCGTCCCCCAGATCATCGTGGGCGACGGGGCGCAGCTCTGCTACGACGCCCTGACCGCCGCCGGCATCCCCGCCATCTTAGCCCCCCCGAACCTGCGGATGCAGAGCGCCTGGGGCGTGGCCCGGATGGGATTAGAACTGGCCCGGACCGGCCAGACCGTCCCCCCTGGCGAGCTGGTGCCGATGTATCACCGCCTGTCCCAGGCCGAGCGGGAGCGCCTGGAACGGGAAGAAGCCGCCAAAAAACAAACCACCTAAGACCGACTGAGAAAAAGGAGAACGATACAAATGGAAATGGTACACGTATTGGACCACCCCCTGCTGCAACATAAGCTGTCCATCCTGCGGGATGAGACCACCGGCGTGAGAGACTTCCGGGAGATCGTGGGCGAGATCGCCACCCTCATGTGCTACGACGCCACCCGGAACCTTCCCCTGGAGCCGGTGGAGGTCCAGACCCCTGTGGCAAAGGCCGTGACCTACCAGCTGGCCGGCAAGAAGCTGGCCATCGTCCCCGTCCTGCGGGCGGGCCTGGGCATGGTCGAGGGCATCCTCACCCTGATCCCCTCCGCCAAGGTCGGTCACATCGGCCTCTTCCGGGACCCTGAGACCCTGGAGCCGGTGAAGTATTACTGCAAGATGCCCACTGACATCGCCGAGCGGGACGTCATCATCCTCGACCCCATGCTGGCCACCGGCGGCTCCGCCTCCGCTGCCATCACCTTTGTCAAGGAATACGGCGTGAAGAACATCAAGCTCATGAATATCCTCGCCGCCCCCGAGGGCATCGAGCGCGTCCGCGCCGACCACCCCGACGTGGAGATCTACGTCGCCGCCGTGGATGAAAAGCTCAACGAGCACGGCTACATCGTCCCCGGCCTGGGCGACGCCGGCGACCGGATCTTCGGCACGAAGTAAAATATTCTCAGGCACTGTGGTTTCCCACTCCGTCCCCTGCGGGCGGGGTGGGAAACTTTTTTGAAATTTCTTTGAAAAAGTCGAAAAAAACGCTTGACTTTTTCAAAAGGCGATGGTATTATAAGTCCTGCACTGAGCGGCACGTGAGCTTCCGAAACGAAGTGAGCGGCGCTAAAAAGTGAATATGTGCGCGAGTGGTGGAATTGGCAGACTCGCTAGATTCAGGTTCTAGTGTGCAATACGCACGTGCGGGTTCAAGTCCCGCCTCGCGCACCAAAGTGAGTCTTTTGACTCACTTTTTTCTTCGACGGTCTGCTAGCCGTCAGAAAATCAAATAGCGACGCGCGAGTGGTGGAATTGGCAGACTCGCTAGATTCAGGTTCTAGTGTGCAATACGCACGTGCGGGTTCAAGTCCCGCCTCGCGCACCAAAAGGAACGAGTCCAGATTGGGCTCGTTCCTTTTTCATGTTGCAAAACGTCGGCTACCTGCGCTCGCTCACCTGCTCCAGGGCGCTGTCCAGGAGCAGGGCCAGCTCCAAGGCGCTGCGGAAGCGTTCCTCCTGGCCGCCCTCGGACCAGAGGACGGTGCCCTGCCAGCTGGCGTTCTGCCGGAAGAGGATGCGGACATAAAAGGTGGCCAGCTTCCCCGACGCACTCTGCTCCACCTCGCCATGGGTCTTCTCCGGCTTCACCACCGGGCCAAAGCGCCGCATGGTGGTAAAAGCCTGGGGCGGCAGCTGCTCGTCCAGGAGATGCTCCACTTGCTTGAAAAAATCCATCAGGCTGACGAACGGCATCTCTCCCACCCAAGCAGCGCTTTGCAGGCGGCCCTGCAGCACGCGGTTTGGATAGGCGTCCACACAGACATGGATCGCATCGCCGGGCATTCGTTCCATCTTTTGCATGGGGTCATCCCTTTCTAGGTTCAGTTTGAATCAAGGGAAATTATACAGGAGATCCGTTAGAAAACCGGGTATAAATCCTCTTTTTCACCGCAGCTTAAAACAACAAAAGTACAACTTCCGGAATATTGATGCACTGGAACGCTCTATTTTGTTTGTAATTGTTTGCATTTTATGGTATCCTATTAGAGACAAGAGAATTCAGGATACACAGCAACAAAATGCCTTCAAAAACAGGAAATGGAACAATCGAGGTGCGGCAGCATGCAGGAAGTCATGGAACCTATTTTACAAATACAAGTTCTGGGAAAATTCACCCTTCGCTATGGGGAAACTGTCATCTCGGATGAGGACGACCGCTCCCGAAAGGTGTGGGCGGTTCTGGCGTATCTGATCTACCACCGGGAAAAAATCATCTCCCAGCAGGAGCTGGTGGACCTGTGCTGGGGGGAGGACACCCGCTCGTCGGACCCGCACAACGCGCTCAAGTCGGTGATCCACCGCATCCGCGCCACCCTGGACAAGCTCCAGGAGGGCCTGGGGCGGACGCTGCTGCGCCGAAAGGCCGGCTGTTACATCTGGAACACAGACGTTCCTCTGGAGGTGGACGCAGAGGTCTTTGACACCCTCTGCAGCCGCGGGGCCGCGCTAGAGGGCGACGAGCGGCTGGACGCCTATCAGCAGGCGCTGGCGCTCTACTCCAACGACATATTGCCCAAGCTGTCCAGTGAGCTGTGGCTGGTGCCCATCACGACCTATTACCACCAGCGGTACGTCCAGACCGCCGAGGAGAGCATCCGGCTCTTGGAGGAGCAGGACCGCTTGCAGGAAGCCATTCTCCTGGCCCGGCGGCCGTGCGCATCGAGCCCTATCAGGAGAGGCTATACGCCCAGCTCATCCGCACGCTGCTCAAGATGGGGAACCAAAAGGGGGCCATCGCCGTGTATGAGGAGATGAGCGAGCTGTTTTTCTCCAACTTCGGCGTCATGCCCTCGGACGAGCTGCGGGCCCTCTACCGCAAGGCCACCCGCACCGTCAACAACCATGCCCTGTCCGTGGAGGACCTGCGGGATCAGCTGAAAGAGGAGCACGTCGTCGGCGGAGCCATGCTCTGCACCTATGACTTTTTCAAGATCCTCTACCGGTCCGAGACCCGGACCATGGCCCGCACGGGAAATACCGCGCATCTGTGCCTGCTCTCCGTCGCCGCCAAGGACGGCAGCGAGCTGCCCAAGCGCAGCCTGGACCGGGCCATGGAAAACCTCCAGGAGCTCATTCGCCAGAACCTGCGAAAGGGGGACGTCGCTTCCCAGTGCAGCGTCTCGCAATATGTGATCCTCCTGCCCAGGGCCAACTATGAAAACAGCCACATGGTCGCCAACCGGCTCATGACGGCCTTCTACCGCCGTTACCCCCACTCCCCCGCGCGTCTGCGGTGCGTGGTGCAGCCCTTGGAACCGGTGGAGTGAGCTACCAATCCGCTCAAATACCTTGACCTATGCCAGTTCCCGGAACTCTTTGCCGCGCAAAGGGTTCCGGGAACTGATGTTTTTTCGCGTCTATTTTGGGCCGCATGGTGCCGTTTATAACAATCGATCCCCCAGCTGCGTCTCCTGGCAGACGGAAATGCGCGGCAGATGATAGCGGCCATCCAGGGTCCCGATCTCCCCTTTTCCTGTGATGACCGTCATGGGGAACAGGCGCCGCAGGTAGGCCTCTGCGTCCGGTTCCGTCTCTCCATAGGGGTAGGCAAACAGTTGAGGCGCGGTACCAAGCTCTCGCTGTAAGATATCCCGGCTCTTTTTCAGGTCCGTCAAGACCCGCATCTGAAACTGCCAGCTCGACTCCCCTGTCTTGCGCTGGATGCCGTTGACTCCCTTTGCAAAATAGTCGCCGTTTTGCTCCAGGTTGTGCAGAGCGTAGGTATGGGAGCCGATCTCCACCAGCCCGCTGGCCTGCATCTCCCGGCACATATCCCAGGTCAGGTGTCCATGCCCCTCTGGGTCTTCGTCCGTCAGAGAGACGATGAGGCAGATCGCCGCCTTCATCTGGTATTTTTGCAGGAGCGGAAATAAGAGGCGGTAATTGCTGACATACCCATCATCAAAGGTGATCAGTACGGGTTTCTCCGGCAGCGGCTCTCCCGCTGTCAGCTCCCGGGGAAGGATCGTATGATAGCCATTTTCCTTCAGCCAGCACAAGTCCCCCTCCAGCTTTTCCGTCGTCACCACCATTGGGTTGTCGCTGGTCGGTCCATCGGTCACATCATGGTACATCAAGATCGGCAGCGGGCCGGTCTGTTCCAGCTCCGGGGGGTCCTCCGTGAACACAAAAATACAGCAGATCACAACGCTCAGCATCAGTGCCAGCGTAAGAATGCGGTTCAGCATCGTCGCTTTCTCCTTTCTCCTTTGGGAGGCGCACGTCAAATACCTCCCTCTATTATAGTAAAGAGTGTCCTGTCGGAAAAACGCAACCAAATTTTCAAAAAAGTTCGCCTTACAGAGGAGTATAGCAGAGACTGGAAGGAAAAGATACTCTGCACAGGCGAAAATTTTTAGACTCCATGCATCTTTACTCTATTCAGAGGCAGATATACTTCTTGCTTGTCACCTCAACTGTTTCATGGTATCATAAAACCAAACTCGGAACACCGGAAGGAGGGCACAGACATGACGGATCTCAAGATCCCAGTCGGCATTTCCGATTTCGCCAAGATTCGGAATTACGATTACTATTATGTGGACAAGACGGGGCTGATCGAGGAACTGTTGGAAAACGAGACGGCGGAAGTTACCCTGATCACCCGCCCACGCCGTTTCGGGAAAACCATGGGCATGAGCATGCTGGCCAACTTTTTCGACATTCGCAAAGACAGCAAGGCGATGTTTACGGGATTGGAGATCTCCAAGAACGCAGCGCTCTGTAAAGAGTGGATGAACCAGTGGCCGGTCGTGTTTCTCTCCTTTAAAAATATCGACGGCGACAAGTTTTCTCTCGCTTATCAGCAAATGGTTTATGAAATCGGCTTACTCTACGATAGCTACAGTGAGCTGCTGACCAGCAACAAACTCAGTGAGGACGATAAAGCTCTATTTTTACAGCTGAAAAGACGGACCGCAAACGAAATCGACGTGCTCCGTTCCATCCAATTCCTGCTGTCGTTGCTGTACAAGCACTATGGAAAGACCGTGATCTTGCTGTTGGATGAATACGATGTTCCTTTGGCAAAGTCTAGCGCTCATGGGTATTATCCTGACATGCTGAACGTCATCAAGAGTATGATGACAACGTCTTTGAAGGATAACAACACCCTGCGTTTCGCTGTGATCACAGGCTGTCTGCGCATCGCAAAAGAGAGCATCTTCACCGGCACCAACAACTTTGTCTCCGATACGATCTCGTCCTCTCAGTTGAACGAATATTTTGGCTTCACCCAAGCAGATGTAGACCAGATCCTCAAAGACGCAGACTGCATGGAACATGCGGATGATATCAAAAACTGGTACGACGGGTATCACTTCGGGAACTTGGACGTCTACTGTCCCTGGGACGTGATGAACTACCTGAGAGACCTCCAGCGGAACCCCAAAGCGAAACCCGCCAGCTATTGGAAGAACACCAGCGACAATTCTATCATCCGGTCGTTTATTGACTATCGAGGAAGAAAAATTTCTCAAAAGCTAGAAACGCTGTTATCTGGTGGCTATATCCTTCAGAAGGTCGAAGATGATCTGACCTATGATTACCTGCACTCTTCCGAAGAGAATCTATGGAGCATCCTTTATCTGACCGGTTACTTGACACAGGTACGGGAGAAAGACCTCCCAACCCCGTTGCCAGAAAGAACATCTGCCTTGATCATTCCCAATGCAGAAGTCCAGGAAATTTTCGAGACGACCATCCAAAAGTGGTTTGACGAGAGCGCCAAGACCTGGAATTTGACTGCCTTGTTTGATGCCATGTGGTCTGGTGACACGGAAACGCTGACCGCAGAGATCAATAAGCTGCTCTACAAAACCATCAGCTACCACGACTACAAAGAGGATTTTTATCATGCCTTCCTGACAGGCATCCTGGCTGGCTCCGGCTATGAGGTAGAATCCAACCGGGAACACGGCGAGGGCCGCAGCGATATTGTCGTGTTCCATCCCGACAGACCGCAGGTCGTTCTCTTTGAGGCAAAGTATAGCAAAAAACTGGATGGATTGGAAGAAAGCTGCGCAGCGGCACTGCAACAGATCGAAGACCGGCAGTATGCCAACGAGTTTGAGGAGGACTATGATTCGATCCTCTGCTATGGCATTGCATTTTACAAAAAGCGCTGCTTGGTCCAAACAAAATAATCTCGTTTTATACTTCGCAAGTTCAACAGAGCAGAGTGAATATTCACTCTGCTCTGGATTTTTGTTCACCGCTCCTACCCCCAAACGATCCCGTACTCTCCCGTCCGCAGGATCCCCTCTTGAAACAGCGGGGTGGCGTAAGACAGCGGCAAGTAAAACGCTTGGTTCCAGAGAAATGGCCGTGCCGGATCCTCTTCCGGCATCCAGGCCCTGTCGTTCCACAGCACCGGGGATTCCCCCGCAAAATATGTAACATCTTGTCCCAGCAGCAGGACCCGTGCCGTCGTTCCATCCACCAGACAAACGCCGCCCAGGGCCGAGATCACATCCTCCAGCGGAAGATAAAAGACATCGTCCAGCACCCTGGGCACGGAAGAAAGCACGATCTTCTCCCTCACCACCGTCTGGCCGTTGGCCAATGTGCCGCTCAAGTACGCCGTCTGTTCCCCTGCCTGCATGGAAAACGCATAGTTCGTTGTGACCGGCGAAAACAGGTGTCTCTGCTGGAGCCGCTGCCTGCCGGAACACCCGGCTTTCTCGCTCAAGCGGAACACTCCGGTAAACCATTGTTCCGTGGAAAAACATCCGTCCCTTTCTTCTGCGCTGGCCGGCAGCGTCAGGAGCGGAAGCAGCAGTACACCGCACACCAGCACCAAAACCTTTTGTTTCATTCTGTCCCCTCCCACATCGTCTCGCCGGGAGAATCTTTTCCCCCTTGCAATAGAATAAAGACTCCGCAGGCGGAAAAACGCAACCAACTTTTCCAAAAAATTTCGCCCTGCAACGACTTTTTTAGCTTGCTCATTCCCCAGGCTGCCGTGATTTCCGTCACAGTGGTAAATTTTCAGCGACTTTTATTACCTCATCCATCGAAACTCCATTTGATTCTAGATAGACAATTTCATCGATCTCAGGCATAGGGATCACAAGGGATGTCCACGATCCTTTTTCAAACATAGTTGCTTCGTGGCCTTGAATATCAGCCGTGCTTTTCTTTGCATTTTCACTATCAATTGCAAGAGAACCACCTGACATAATGCTTTTTGTAATAGATATGTCCTTGCCATCTTTTTCTTTATATGTTTTGCAAATCAAAGTATATGTTTCGCCCTCATCAGATAAGGTAAATCCATCCGGCAACCAGCCCGGTTCAATTGTAAAGTCCGCAGATGAGTATTCATCTGAAAACTGCTCAGTATAATCAAATTCCGTGTGGTCCTCATACTCACGGATGATGAGATTATACAGATTGGCCCGCACCTCTGGGAACGCGGCAAAGGTCCCTGCTGCCAACACAGCTGCGGCAAACACGGCGATCGCAATACGCTGCGCGACCTTGAAGGTGAAATGTTTCATGGATTCCCGTTTTTTGGCGGCGAAGGCTTTTCGGATGGTCTTTTCTGCCTTTCTCTGCACTTCCTCTGGTACTTGCGCGGAAGGGTCATGCTCCAACTCTTCCATCAACTGCAAGCCCCTTTTGCCCTCTTGTTCGGCAACTTCGTCCATCAAGATGGCAAACACGGCATCCTCATACTTCTCCCAGAGTTGTTCTTTCTGTGTCATGCTGAAACCCCTTTCTATTTTAATAGACGCTGACCTGGCTGATTTGTTACATGCTTTTACATATTTTTTTGATTTCTCCCTGGGTTTGCTAGTTTCTCCGCACATTATTTAACAGCCCCTTCGTTATCATAAGATTCCAAAAACCAAAAAGTGCAACACGGTTTCTCCTGTGACAAGCAAAAGATTTCCGCAGGAGAAATTTTTTTCGCAAATTTTGAAAAAATCGGTTGCACTTTTTCCGATTTTGTATTTTTATAGTTGAAAGGGGTTAAAAAGCCCCCGAAAAGGAGGAAGTAATTTATGAAAGCCTTAAAGAAACTCTGCTGTACCTTGTTAGTCTCTCTGATATGTACCCCCAATACTATGTGTCAAGTATTGGGGGTACATATCAAAACAAAATAGCCTCATTTCATTTTTCGCAAATTCAACAGAGCAGAGTGAACATTCCCTGAATATTCACTCTGCTCTGAATTTTTATTGCGAAACTAGGTCTCCGCATTTGAATTTAGGTCAGGTCCGCTCTAGTATAGGTCTGCCGGCCCGTTTCTACATCCAGCGTCACTGTGTAGACACCCTTGGCAAAGAGCAGCTTGCCATAGGTCCCGTCCGGGTTGTAGGGGTAGACATCATTCTCCAAGGTGCTTTGGAAATAGACTTTACTGCCGTCCTCAGACACCCACAGCTTTTGGATCCCGGCGTCTCCCATGGCGTTTTCGTCCTGGCCAAAGAACGTGTTGTGCTCATACTTGATGATATTGCGGTATTCTTTCGCCTTCAAGTCCTTGTCCAGCACCAGAATATAGGCCCGCTGCGGACCCATCGACCCGGCAAAGGCTCCGCCGTGTGCCACGGCCAGCGTCCCGCCCTGCTCGGCGGAAGTGACGTAGTACAGGCCAGCCGTCCACGCTTTGCCCATGGCTTGCTCTCGCTCGGTCATCACAAACGGGTTTGTCTGGTCCGGCGTTTTCCCCTGGCAAGTGGCTTCATACAGGCGCACCAGCGTGACCAAGCACTGCTCCACGCTATAAGAGCCATTGGGGTCAAATTTGTCCTCTCCCACACCGTTCATGATCCCCAAGTGGGTCATCAGCTGCACGTCGGTCATGGCCCAGTCTGCAATTTCACCCTTGTCTGCGTAGGTCAGCGGCTCTGCGTCATCGTGAATCTCTCCAGAATACAACCGATAGGCCCGCGCCAGCATGACCGCCGCCTCCTGCCGGGTGATGGTCCCAAGCTGGTCCAAGTCACCATTCCCACGGCCCTGTAAAATGCCCAGCTGCGTATAGATCGGTGTTTGCGTTTTCCCGGCCATCGCATCCCTGAGAGACACAAAATTCCAATACGTATCCAGATCCGCACCAAAGGCCAGGGCCACCAGCTTCGTAGCACTCATCCCGAAGTTTCCTCGTTCGATCGGTTGGCGGTAGTCACCGTTCTTCAGCCCACTCAGCAGGCCCAGCTCCAAGGCTTTCGCCACATCCTTCTGCGCCCAAGCGGAGACCTGGTAGGTTCCTCCGTCCCCTGTCGGCACCTCTACCGCGCTGGCAACGGAGAGAAGCATCACCAGCGCCAAGGCAAAGGCGAGTCCTCGTTTCAACATGATCTTGTTCCTCCTTGTTGATTTAGGTCAGGTCCGCTCTAGTGTAAGTTTGCTTTCCCGTTGCCACATCCAGCGTCACGGTGTAGACGCCCTTGGCAAAGAGCAGCTTGCCATACGTCCCGTTGGGGTAATAGGGATAAACATCTTCTTTCACGGTGCTCTGATAATAGACCTTGCTTCCGTCGTCAGAAAGCCAGATCTTTTCAATATGAGCGTCAGACTGTCCGTTCTCCCCTTCTCCCCAGTAGATATTGTAGGAGTCTTTGATCGCATTGCGGTATCCTTTGCACGTTCCCTTGGCGTCCACGACGAACACCTTGACATCGATGGGTCCTCTGTGTCCTGTTCCCATGTTATAGGCGATCGCAAAGGTCTGATCATTTTCTGCCGAGCAGAGATAATTGGTCGGCATATACGCCTGGGAGACCGCAACCTGTCGCGGGGTGAGCGCAAAGAAGTCGTTCTTGACCGTGGGCTTGCCCTTACAGGTGTTGTTGTACAGCCGAACCAGCGTCACCAGGCACTGCTCCAATGTATAAGAACCTTGGGGATCAAACTTGTTCTCCCCTACCCCATTCATAATGCCCAAGTGGGTCATGAGCTGCACGTCCGTCTTAGCCCAGTCCGCGATTTTTCCATTGTCTGCGTAAGACAGTGGCTCTGCATCGTCATGGATCTCGTCGCAGTAGGAGCGATAGGCCCGTGCCAGAACTACGGCAGCCTCCTGGCGCGTAATGGCGGTGTCGTAGTCCATGTTTCCATTTTCACGGCCCTTGAGCAAGCCAAGCTCTTCGGCCACCGTTTTCTCGTGCGGTTGGTCCTTGATCTGGCACTGGATCGCTTTGTAATTGATGTAGGCGTCGTAGTCCCCGCCAAAGGCCAGCGCCACCAGCCGGGAAGCATCCTCGCCAAACAGGCCTCTGGGGACCGGTTTCCGATAGTCCGTGTAGGTATTCGACTTGTGTAAACCTATCTTCCATGCTTCCGCTACGTCCTTCTGCGCCCAGGCGGAGACGTCGTAGCGCTCGCCCTCCGGCGTGGTTGCCTGCACCGCACTGGCCACCGATGTCAGCATCACCAGCGCAAGAAGCAGGGCAAGTCCTCGTTTCAACATGATCTTGTTCCTCCTATGTGATAGATTGAGGGGACCTCCCAAAATCTCTCCCCTCTATATTATTAAGACTACATTCCCGGAAAAGCGCAACCGAATTTTCAAAGTTTTTTCAAAACTTAGGTCAGGTCCGCTCTGGTATAGGTCTGCTTTCCCGTTGCCACATCCAGTGTCACGGTATAGACACCCTTGGCAAAGAGCAGCTTGCCACGGTTGCCGTTGTTATCGTAGAAATAGACATCGTCCTTCAGCGTACTCTGAAAATAGACCTTACTGCCGTCCTCAGCCAGCCAGAGCTTGTCGATCCCAGCTTCTCCTGTTCCCCGATAGGCGTTGGAGGACTTCTTGATGATATTCTGGTAACGATGACACGTTCCGTTCCGGTCCACTACCCAAATATAAACAGAAGTGGGGGCCATGTATCCAGTATCTCCATTGTAAGCAATGGTAAAGGTCGCGTCATTTTCTGCCGATGTGATATAAGGTCCGCTGCTGTACGCCTGCGCGATCTGCTTCTGGCGGGGCGTCAGGGCAAAAATATCCGGCTGATCCGGCTTCTTGCCTACGCAGGTGTTCTGATAGAGTCGATATAAACCCACCAAGCTATCCTCCACGCTGTATGGCCCTTCTGGGTCGAATCGGCCATCGCCTACGTCAGTCATCACGCCTAAGTGGGTCATGAGCTGCACGTCAGCCTTGGCATTGTCGGCAATGTCTGCCTTGTCGGTGTAGGCCAGCGGCTCCATGTCATCGTGGACCTCTCCAGAGTAGAGCCGATAGGCCCGCGCCATCATCCCGGCAGCCTCCTGGCGGGTGATCTCGCCGGTAGCGTAGGCATAGTAATTTTCGCTGTCCATCCCTGCCGGGTAGGAATAGATGCCCAGAGCCACCGTCAAATCAGACGGTTCTTTGTTCGCGATCTTATCCTGAATACTCTGATACATACTGTACTGAGTCACGTTCTCCCCGAAGGCCAATCCTGCGATCTCCAGTGCATTTCTGCCGAACTTTGCCCGCTGGACCGGCTTGCGGTAATTTTTATCGAAGGCATCCCCTGTCAGACCCAGGGCCAAGGCGCTCTCTACGTCCTGCTTGGCCTCGGCAGAGACGGTGAACTTGCTGCCGTCCGGGGCGGTTCCCTCGGTGGTTTCGGGCAGGTCTGCGCGGGTGTAGGTCTGCTCCCCCTTCGCCACGTCAATGGTTACAGTGTAGCGGCCCTTGGGGAACTGGACTTTTCCTGTCTTGTCCACGGCGTCCGTCTCTAGGGTGCTCTGGTAGATGACCTTGCTACCGTCTGCGGAGAGGGTCAGTCGTTCCAAAAAGGCATCGGACACATAGTCATTGCTGCTGTACTCCCGCTTGATGGCGTTGCGATAGACTTTCCCTTTGTTGTTCTGGTCAATGACCGTGATGTACCACCGGGTAGACTGCCCACCGCCATCGTTAGCGGCAATGACCGTCACGCCTGCCTTTTCCTCATAGCGATAGAGCTTCGATCCTTCCCATGTCTGGCCGATGACCGTCTCCCGCTGGCCCAGCTGGAGGGGGTAGGTCCCCACCGGTGTCTTGCCCTGGGCGGTCTTTTCGTACAGACGCACCAACGTCACCAGGCACTGCTCCACGGTGTACTGCCCCTTGGGGTCAAACTTTCCCTTGGCCACGCCGTTCATCACGCCCAGTTGCGTCATGAGCGCCACGTCGTCCTTGGCCCAGTCTGCAATATCTTTGGCGTCTTGATACGTCAAGGGTGCTTTTGTCTGCGGCTCCTCCGCGTAAAGACGATACACCCGCGCCAGCACGACGGCGGCCTCCTGCCGGGTGATGGGGGTGTTGGGGTCTACGTAATAGCCGTTGCCCCGGCCTTTCAAGATACCCATCTCTCGCCAAACGTCTTTTTTCTCTGCCTTGTTCAGCAAGACTTGTAGCTCGTTGTAGCGCTCATAGGTCCGAATGTCTTGGCCATAGGCCAGACCGACCAGCGCGGCAGCATCCTCGGCGAAATCCACGCGGGCGATGCTCATCTGCACGTTTTCTCCGGTGTAGGCCACATCCAGGTTGAGCTTGATCGCCTTCTCGATATCGGCCTTGGACCAGTCTGCGACAGAGACGTATTTATGGTGCCCGTCCACCTTGACCTCAGACCAAGCGGCTCCGGCCACGGACACCGACGCCAGCATTACCAGCGCAAGGAGCAGGGCAAGTCCTCGTTTCAACATGATCTTGTTCCTCCTATGTGATAGATTAAAGTTTTTTCAAAACTTAGGTCAGGTCCGCTCTGGTATAGGTCTGCTTTCCCGTCGCCACATCCAGCGTCACGGTATAGACGCCCTTGGCAAACAGGAGCTTGCCATACGTCCCGTTGGGGTAATAGGGATAAACATCCTCTTTCACGGTGCTCTGATAATAGACCTTGCTTCCATCGTCAGAAAGCCAGATTTTCTCGATGCTGGCGTCAGTCATTCCCCATTCGCCCTCTCCCCAGTAGATGTCATGGGCAGATTTGATCACGTTTCTATATCTCTGACAAGTTCCGTTGGCATCTACGACCCAAACATAAGTGGAGATCGGTCCCATATGCCCGCCGTTTTCAGAGTACACGATGGCAAAGGTCGCGTCATTTTCTGCGGAGGTCGCATAACTCCCACTGCTATACGCCTGCGTGATCTGCTTCTGGCGGGGTGTCAGATAGAAAATATCTGGCTGATCCGGTTTCTTGCCTACACAGGTATTCTGATAGAGCCGATACAGGCCCACCAAGCTATCTTCCACACTGTACGGCCCTTCCGGATCGAATCGGCCGTCACCTACGTCAGTCATCACACCTAAGTGGGTCATGAGCTGCACGTCAGCCTTGGCATTGTCGGCAATATCAGCTTTGTCCGTATAGGTCAACGGCTCCATATCGTCGTGGACCTCCCCAGAGTAGATGTGATAGGCCCGCGCCAGCATCCCGGCGGCCTCCTGGCGGGTGATCTCGCCGATGGAATACGCATAATGATTCTCACTGCTCATGCCTGCCGGGAAGGAATAAATCCCCAAGTCAGTCGTCAATCGGGTCGGCTCTTTCTCCGCGATCATCGCCTGAAGTCCCTGATAGGCCGCATACGTGCTGACATCCTCTCCAAAGGCCAGGCCAGCGATCTTCAGCGCATTGCTGGCAAACTGGTCCCGCTGGACCGGTTTCCGGTAATTTTTGTTGGGTGCATACTCCGTCAGCCCCAGGGCCAAGGCGCTCTCTACCTCCTGTTTTGCTCCAGCGGAAACAGTAAACTTGCTGCCGTCCGGGGCAGTCCCCTCCGTGGTTTCGGGCAGGTCTGCGCGGGTGTAGGTCTGCTCTCCCTTCGCCACATCGATCGTCACAGTGTAGCGGCCCTTGGGGAACTGGACTTTTCCTGTCTTGTCCACGGCGTCCGTCTCTAGGGTGCTCTGGTAGATGACCTGGCTGCCATCCGCGGAGAGAGTCATCCGTTCCAGCGGCGCATCATACGCAGAGCTGGCGCTATATTTCCGCTTGATAACGTTGCGATAGACCTTCCCCTGGTCGTTTTTGTCGATGACCGTGATCTGCCAATTGCCCGGTTGTCCGCCGCCCTCGTTGGCGGCAATGACCGTCACCCCAGCCTTTTCTGCGTAACCATACAGTTCATACCCCTGCCAGGTCTGGCCGATAACCGTCTCCCGCTGGCCTAGCTGGAGGGGGTAGGTCCCCACCGGCGTCTTGCCCTGGGCGGTCTTTTCGTAGAGACGCACCAGCGTCACCAGGCACTGCTCCACGGTGTACTGTCCCTTGGGGTTGAATTTTCCCTTGGCTACGCCGTTCATCACGCCCAGCTGCGTCATAAGCGCCACATCGTCCTTGGCCCAGTCTGCTACGTTTTTCGCGTCTTGGTAAGTCAGGGGTGCTTTCGTCTGCGGTTCTTCCGCGTAAAGACGATAGACCCGCGCCAACACAACGGCGGCCTCCTGCCGGGTGATGGGGGTGTTGGGGTCTACGTAATAGCCGTTGCCCCGGCCTTTCAAGATACCCATCTCTCGCCAAACGTCTTTTTTCTCTGCCTTGTTCAGCAAGACTTGTAGCTCGTTGTAGCGCTCATAGGTCCGAATGTCTTGACCGTAGGCCAGGCCGACCAAGGCAGCGGCGTCCTCGGCGAAGTCTACGCGGGCAATGTTCTGCTTCACGTTCTGTCCCGTGTAGACTACATTGAGCTTGAGCTTCATGGCTTTTTCTATGTCCGCCTTAGACCAGTCAGACACATCAACGTATTTGAAGCCGTCCACTGTGACCTCAGACCAGGCGGCTCCAGCCACGGACACCGACGCCAGCATCACCAGCGCCAGGGCAAAGGCGAGTCCTCGTTTTAACATGATGTACTTCCTCCTTATGATAATATGTGTAGGGGGTCTTCCTTCCAAAATCTCCCCTCTCATATTATTAAGACTACATCCATGGAAAAACGCAACCAACTTTTCAAAAAAATTCGCCCTGCAATGACTTTTTCAGCTTCCCCAACCCACGCCGCTTGATCTGGTTAACGTTCTGCTTGCTCGTCCCCCAGGCTGCCGCGATCTCCGTGGCGCTGTACCCAGCGTAATAGATCAGCGTCAAAACCTCCTTTTCTTTCTTGGTTAGCTCAGAGCAACCCTCAAAAAGGGTAAAAAAATAGCGGTCCTTCCCAGCGGTGTTCCAACCGTCCTGGGCAAGGACCGCTTCTCGTTCTTGCTCTTCGGTGTTGTCGATCGAAAAGGCGACCGACGGTTGCTTGATGCTCTCTTCTACCTTGTGACAGTAGGCATGACGCAAGGCGTTTTTGAAATACGCGACGATCACGCCATCCTCCCGGCTTCGCAGCTTTTCCAAGTTCATGCTTTCCAGGATCTCCAGAAACGCCAGCGTCATCTCTTCCTTGCCGTCTTCCCGTTTCAGCTTCCAGGCATTCGCCCGGATCGTCGGTTGAAATCTCTCCACCAACTCCAGCTTCGCCTCTTCGCTGCCCTTCTGGGCTTCCCGTACCGTTTCAAATAACATCGCTGTGTACCTTCCCATCTTTGTAAGATGGAAGGGAAAGAGGGAAATTCGGCCGCAAAGTAAACGTGCCACGAAAAATTTTTTCTCTCTTTTTTACACAGGGAACTAAGACCTAGAAAAGGGAAGTCACTTAATATAACTTCGTTCCTCAAAAAGTGCAACAAAAAAACGCCTGAAATGTCGACAAAACATTTTCAGGCGTTTTTAGGGAATATGTACTTAGGTTCTTATAGACTCTGATACTTTTGTTACTGTCTCTACCACCTTTCCATTAGCATCATATACTGTAGCTACCGTCTGAAGACGATAGTTCCTTCCAGAAACAACGGCCACTGTTTTATTCAAACTCATTCTTTTTTTATTTGAATCTTTCCAAGTTTGTGTTGAAATCCAGTTCCTATTAGATTGATACTGCAAACTCCATACTACTTTTGCTGTATATCCTGTCTTGATTTCAATGTTATCTGTACACGTCATTAACCCTCCCGTATTAAGAGTTAGCACAGGTTTCATCGTTGCTACTCCTATGTAATTCGGTTGCATCTCATATGGTTCGATAGCGTAAACCCACGTTACATTCAACACCGAAAAGGTCAAGACAACAGCTACCACTAACGATAATACTCTTTTCATATGGTTCCCCCTATAATGGCAAATTTTCTGCTACTTTTTTAAGCACATCCGAGGCAACTCCATTTGAATTCATATATACTATTTTATCTTCCTTCGGAATAGGAATTACAACACAATTCCAATTTTCCTTTTCAATGAACGTTGTCTTATGATTTTGAATCATAATTGTCGTAACTTTTGCATCCTCAGTATCAACAGCAAGAGATCCCCCTGATAATGTGCTTTTTGTAATAGATATATCTATATCTGAATTTGTCTTATCTTCATAAACGCAATATAGCGAAGTGTAAGTCTGTCCCTCATCAGCTAGAATAAATCCATCCGGCAACCAGCCCGGTTCAATCGTAAAGTCCGCAGATGAGTATTCATCTGAAAACTGCTGCGTATAATCAAATTCCGTGTGATCTTCGTATTCACGGATGATGAAATTATACAGATTGGCCCGTACTTCTGGGAACGCGGCGAAAGTCCCTGCTGCCAGAAGAACAGCAGCAAATACCGCAATTGCGATGCGCTGCATAGCTTTTAAAGTAAAACGCTTCACAGGTTCCCGGTTTTTGGCGGCGAAAGCTTTTCGGATGGTCTTTTCTGCCCTTCTTTGCACCTCCTCTGGTACTTGTGCGGAAGGGTCATGCTCCAACTCTTCCATCAACTGTAAGCCCTTTTCGCCCTCTTGTTCGGCAACAGCGTCCATCAAGATGGCAAACACGGCATCTTCATAGTTTTCCCAGAGTTGTTCTTTCTGTGTCATGGTGAAACCCCCTCCTTTTGTTGCATCAGTTCTTTGGCGTAGCGTCTGGCCCGCGTGAGCCGCATCCTGACCGTGCTTTCCCCGCAGCCAAGCTCTCTGGCTAACTGCGAGGTCTTATAGCCCAGTAAATAAGAGCCGGACAATAGATACCGCATATCTTCCGGCAGATCGTCCCATACTTTGGCCAGAGCTTCCACATTTTCCATTCGGATCATTCTTTCCTCTATCGTGGGCGCATCGTCCGGTAGATCGACAGAGTTCAAAGAGATGAATCGTTCTTGCTCCTTTGCCTCCTTTTTCGCTAAGATGTAGGTGGTGTTGCGGGTCGTGACTAAAATATAGCCCGCCAGTTTTTCTTCCGGCAAACTCCGCAATCTGGGGACACACGCCAGCAGGCGGACCAGGCTCTCTTGGATGATCTCTTCCCACAAAGTCTCTTTTCGGCAATATTTTTTCGCGGTGTGCCACATGAGAGGGTGAAACGTATGGAAGAGCCAGTCCATATACTCCTGGTTGTCCATGTCTATCTCTTGTTGTAATCGCAAAGCCACCATCTCCTTTCTATTTCAATAGACGCTGGCCTGGCTGATTTGTTACATTCTTTTGCAAATTTTTTCGATTTTTTCCTGGGTTTGCTATTTTCTTCGCACTATGTTATACTAAATTCACATCATTTCCCCTATGGAACGGAGAGAACACTATGCTTCCATTGATGATCGCCACGATCGACGATGACGCCGACCGTGCCTTTATGACGCGGATCTATTATCGTTACAGACGTTATATGTATAAAACCATCGGCACCTTCGTCTCTGATCCCTGGGACGCCGATGATATTTTTCAGACCACGCTGCCCAACCTCATCGACCATCTGGACACGCTGAAAAGCTTGCCGAAAAATAAGCTGACCGCCTACATCCATGCTGTCTGCAAAAACACAGCCATCAATTTTCTCCGAAAAAAAGGCCGCATGAAAGAGCTATCCTTTGAGGACTTTGAGGAAACGTTGTTCTCCCAAGAAGACCCTTACCAGCTCCAGTTCAGCGAGAGCGACGATGTGGATGCGTTCCGTCGGGCCTGGTTGAAGTTGGACACTCGAAGTCAATATCTGCTAGAAGCACGGTATATCTTGAACAAGTCCTATGACGAGATCGCGCTGGACTTGAACATCAAACCCAGCAGCGTCCGTGTTGCCATGACCCGCACCAAAGAAAAAGCAAAGCGCCTGATCCTAGCGGAGAAGTCTTCTGCTCAGGTTAAGGAAACTGTTTAATTTCCCCTTCGTTATCATAAGATAGAAAAAACCAAAAAGTGCAACATGATCCCTTCTGTATATAAAAAGTTCCGCACAAATGTACGGAACTTTTTATATATTTTAATATACAATACAATTCATACAATGTCACTAAGATTATCCCAGTCGATCTCACTATCCGGGAGTCGTTTTTTATTTTTTATTTTATCAAATCACAGTCTATGATGCAACGATTTTTCCGCAAAAGTGCAACTTGCTATTGCATTTTACGAAAATAAATGGATGCTTTTCCCTCGCATGATCTCATCCTCCTGGATATGAAAAAATTCCGCACAAACGTGCGGAATTTTTCGTGTGGTGACCCGTCGGGGATTCGAACCCCGGACACCCTGCTTAAAAGGCAGGTGCTCTGCCAACTGAGCTAACGGGTCAAAAAATGGCTGGGGTGGCCGGACTCGAACCAGCGAATGCGGGAGTCAAAGTCCCGTGCCTTACCACTTGGCGACACCCCAATGTGTACGGGAGCGGGTTGGGTGAACGGAGAAGAGAGCCGGAGCCGATGCTCCGACTCTCCCTCGAGCTGGGGTGGGTAAAGGGACTCGAACCCTCGACACCCGGAACCACAATCCGGTGCTCTAACCAACTGAGCTACACCCACCAAATCAATTGTAAAGCAGTTTAGAAAAAATGGCACGCCTGAAGGGACTCGAACCCCTGACCCACTGCTTAGAAGGCAGTTGCTCTATCCAGCTGAGCTACAGGCGCATATCAGTAGACTCAAGACCACTGCCATCTGCAAAACCGGCACCCTTTGCTGCCAGCTTTGCAGGTGGAGCGGGTGATGGGAATCGAACCCACGCGACCAGCTTGGAAGGCTGGGATTCTACCATTGAACTACACCCGCATAAGGTATGGATTCCGAAACCGATAGCTTGGTTATAATACCACGGATGGCCCGATTTGTCAACGGCTTTTTTCGATTTTTTCAATTTTTTTGCTGGAAACTATGTAGGGCCGGAAGATCCGGCCCTGCCTTATGCTTCTCTTATCTTTGCTTTAACTCTTATCCCTGCTTCAGCCTTTATATCTGCTTCAGCTCTTATAGCTGCGTTAGCTCTTCCAGGGCCGCGCGGATGGAGCGGGCCGGGACAAAGGCCGCACCCAGCTTCATGGCCCGCTCTAAGGTCATGCCTGCGGACTTGGTCACGATAGGTAAGTGGATGACCTGCGGGAAATGCTTGGCCAGCACGGCCCGCGCCTGCGGGTGTGCCATCAGCTCCCGAATGGTGATTTGATTGTTTTTGAGATCCATACGGTTCACCTCCGATCTGATAGCCTATCCTATGCAAAAAATGACGGCGTCGTGCCGCATAATCTCCCTCTCCCCCGCCGATACTAACGTCAGACTTTCCAAAGGAGGATGAACCCAAATGAACAACAGCAAGGCAAACAACAGCATCAAGTGCTCCGTCTCCAGCTGCGCCCATCACAACAGCGCTCAGAGCGCCTGCAACCTCTCCTCGATCCAGGTGGGCTGCTGCGGCCCCGCCACCAAGGAGTGCGCCTGCACGGAGTGTGCTTCCTACGAGATGTCCAAGCAGAAGTCCGGCTTCTAAGCTGATCCAACGGGACAAAAAAGCCGGGAGAGAAGGTAGAGATTCTCTCCCGGCTTTTGCCGTTGTTATGGAACGGGATTACTCCGCCTTAGGAGCTTCGTCGGCCTTGGGAGCCTCTGCCTTTGCCTCAGGGGCGGGAGCAGCTTCTGCCTTAGGAGCCTCGGCCTTGGGGGCCTCAGCAGCGGGAGCGGCCTCAGCCTTCGGCGCAGCGGCGGGAGCGGCAGCAGGAGCTGCTGCGGGCTTGGGTGCCGCGGGCTTCTTGGGCTTGGGAGGCAGGACCTTGCCGTCCACAGTGATCAGCTGGCGGGGGCAAGCGCGGGAGCACATGCCGCAGCCGATGCAGATGTCATAGTTGATCTTGGCCAGGAAGTCCTCGACCACGATGGCACCTTCCTTGGGACAGGCCTTCACGCAGATCTTACAGCCGATACAGCCGTTGTCGCAGGCCTGACGCACTGCAGCGCCCTTGTCGTGGGAGGAGCAGGCGACCTCGGTGTACTTCTTGGCGTTGAGAGGCACGATGCGGATGATGTGCTTGGGACAGGCATCCACGCAGGCGCCGCAGGCCACGCACTTGTCAAAGTCCACCTTGGCCACGCCGTCCACGATGTGGATGGCGTCGAACTTACAGGCGTCCACGCAGTCGCCGCCGCCCAAGCACCCGTAGGAGCACTTCAGGGGGCCGGAAGACACACGGGAGACAGCCAAGCAGCTCTCCAGACCAACATAGTCATAGCGGGTCTTATCGTGACCGCCGCCGGTACACATGACCTGGGCGATCTTGCGGGCACCCTCTTCCACGGCCACGCCCATGATCTCACCGATCTTGGCAGCAGTGGCTGCGCCGCCGGGAGAGCAGGCGTTGACGGGAGCGGTGCCGGCCACCACAGCGCTGGCGTAGCCGCCGCAGCCGGGATAGCCGCAGCCGCCGCAGTTTGCGCCGGGCAGGATCTCAACGATCGCGTCCTCGCGGGGGTCCTTTTCCACGGCGAAGACCTTAGAGGCCACTGCCAGGATGGTGCCAAAGATGATACCCAGTACCGTCAGGACGATAGGGGCTAAAATAGTTGTACTACTCATAATTCTTTCGTCGCCCCCTTACCAAACTTTCAGGCCGGAGAAGCCCAGGAACGCCAGGGAGATCAAGCTGGCGGCCACCAGTGCGATGGGGAAGCCCTCAAAGCACTTGGGACACTTGGCGAACTCCAGGCGCTCACGCACGCTGGCGAAGAGCACAATGGCCAGCAGGAAGCCCAGACCGCCGGTGATACCGTAGGTCAGGCTCTCGCCGAAGTTGTAGCCCTTCTGCGCGTTCTGCAGGGTCACGCCCAGCACGGCGCAGTTGGTGGTGATCAGGGGCAGGAACACGCCCAGGGACTCATACAGAGCGGGCATGGACTTCTGCAGGAACATCTCCACGAACTGAACCAGGGAGGCGATGACCAGGATGAAGGTGACGGTCTGCATAAAGCCCAGGTTGAGCTTGTTCAGCAGCTCGTTGATGGGCCAGTTGACCGCGGAGGCCACGCCCATAACGAAGGTAACCGCCATGCCCATGCCCAGTGCGGTCTCGACCTTCTTGGACACGCCCATGAAGGGGCAGATGCCCAGGAACTGGGACAGGACGAAGTTGTTGACCAGAATAGCAGCCAAGGCGATGGCCAGCAGGCTCGTGATACTTTCCATTACTTCGCCACCTCCTTATTCTTCTTGGGCTTGCTCATGAAGTACTGGACCACAGCGATGACGACGCCCAGGGTCAGGAAGCCGCCCACCGGCAGGACCATACCCAGAGCGACCACGTCAGTGGGCAGGATCTGGAAGCCAGCGCCGTTATTCAGCAGGCCGGCACCGAAGGTACCGGCGCCCAGGAACTCACGGATGACACACATGATGACCAGAGCCACAGTGTAACCGATGCCCTGGAAGATGCCGTCCAGCGCGGAAGCGCCGATGCTGTTCTTAGAGGCAAAGCCCTCTGCACGGCCCAGCACCACACAGTTCACCACGATCAGGGGGATGAACAGGCCCAGGCTGGAGGACAGTGCAGGCACAAAGCCCTTGATCAGCAGGTCCACCATGGTAACAAAGCCGGCGATGACGACGATGTAGCAGGCGATACGGACCTTGCTGGGGATGATCTTCCGCAGGGCGGAAATAACGACGTTGGAGCAGGTCAGAACGGCGATGACCATGACGCCCATGCCCAGGCCGTTGAAGAGCGAAGTCGTGATGGCCAGCAGGGGGCACATGCCCAGCAGCTGGACCAGAGCGGGGTTCTGGGTAACGAGGCCCTCGCTAAATTGTTTCTTTACATTCATGCTCGGTCCCTCCTTAACCCAGTGCTTCCACAACAGCACGGGCGGCGTTCACGCCGTCGCAAACTGCGCGGGAGGTAATGGTGGAGCCAGTGATGGCGTTGATGGTGCCGCCGTCCTTGGTCACGCTGACCACGTCCGTAGCGCCCTGGAACTGGGCCTGCCACTCGGGTTCGGTGTCCTTGGAGCCCAGGCCGGAAGTCTCGGACTGGCTGATGATGGCGATCCCGGTCACTTCACCGGCGGAATTGATGCCGGCCATCATGTCGATGGCGCCGCCGAAGCCGTTGGGGGAGTTGACCTCCACGACATAGCCCTCTTCGCCGGCCTGGTACACGCCCAGGACGGGAACGGCCGTGCCGGTGTCGATGGTCACGCTCTCGTCAGAGAACTCGACCTTGTCATAGCTGTCAGCGGGCATGACCACCTGGAGGGACTCCTGGATGGTCTTTTCGTTGTTCTCAGCGATCAGGGGGGCGGTGATGCCGTTGATGATGCCCAGCAGGGCAGCCACGACCAAACAGATCACAGATAGGACGATGATCATTGCGGCTACGCCGGGTTCTTTTTTCGTCGTGCTCATGATTATGCGCCCTCCTTTGCTGCTTTTTTCGCGGCCTTTGCCTTTTCCTTCTCGGCCTTGCGCATCTCCGCGGAGACGCCGAAGCGGTGAGGCAGGGTTGCCTTATCGATCAGCCACACGCAGATGTTCATGATCAGGATGGAGTAGCAAACGCCCTCGGGATAGCCGCCGAAATAGCGGATGAAGACCACCAGCAGACCGGCGCCAATGCCGAAGATCACTTCGCCCTTGGGGGTGTTGGGGCTGGTCACATAGTCGGTCGCCATGAAGAAAGCACCCAGGAACAGGCCGCCGCCGAAGATCTCATACAGCATCCAGGTGACGCGGTTCACGTCCTCGGGAGCGCGGGAGAAGACCAGAGTCAGCACAGCCACGGTGATGATGTAAGCGGCGGGGATACGGATGCGGATGACGCCCTTGGCCAGCATATAGATGCCGCCGATGAGCAGAGCGATGGCAGAGACCTCGCCCACGCAGCCGCCGATGTTGCCGATGAACATATCAGCCAGAGAAGCATCGGGCAGAATGCTGTTCTTCATCAGGTCGTTGGACAGGGGGGTGGAGCCGGTCACAGCGTCGGCAGCGGACACGATAGAGGCCCAGTTTGCCTTGCCGGGCAGCACCCAGGTGGTCATAGGCACGGGGTAGCAGAGCATCAGGAACGCACGGCCGCCCAGTGCGGGGTTGAGGAAGTTGGTGCCCAAGCCGCCGAAGAGCTGCTTGACCACGATGATGGCGAAGGCATCGCCGATGATGATGGTCCAATAAGGCAGCGTGACCGGACATACGAAAACCAGCAGCACGCCAGTGATGGCAGCAGACAGGTCCCCGCAGGGGATCGGCTTGTGCATGATCTTACAGTACAGCCACTCAAAAATTTCACAGAAAACCACAGACACGAGGGTCATGGTCAATGCGCGAGGCCCAAACACATAAATGCCCATCGCCAGAGCGGGAATGAGGGCGATGAGGACATCCCGCATCAGATTTTTCGTTCCGACAGGAGACGATGCGTGCGGCGAGGAGGCTACGCTCAGTTTGTATTCTTCCATGCTCTCCCCTCCTTACTTTTTTGCCGCCTGCTGGCGGATGGCGAATTTTGCGGTACGGAACTGCTGCACCAGAGGGATTCTGGCCGGGCAGATGTACTGGCAGCTGCCGCATTCCATACAATCCATGATCCGGTACTCCTCGACCTCGCTCCAGCGGCGGGCCTTGGCGAACATGTTCATGAACAGGGGGGTCAGGTGCATGGGGCAGACATTGACGCAGCGTGCGCAGCGGATGCAGGTGGGATTGGCGCTGACAGCGGGCATATCCTCCTTGCTCAGGCAGAGCACGCAGTTGCTGGCCTTACCCATGGTGACGGACATGTCATACTGGGCAAAACCCATCATAGGGCCGCCGGAGATGACGCGGGCGGGGGTGCCGTTGAAGCCGCCTGCTTCCTCGATGAGGTGGGAGAAGGGGGTGCCAACGGGAGCCAGCAGGTTCACAGGGTTCTTCACGGCGCTGCCGGTGATGGTGATGACCCGCTGATAGACGGGCTGACCAAGGGCAACAGCGTCGTAGATGGCAGCAGTGGTGGCTGCGTTGAACACGCAGCAGCCCACATCGGCGGGCAGCTTTCCGGGAGGCACCTCACGGCCGGTGATGGCCTGGATGAGCTGCTTCTCAGCGCCCTGGGGGTAACGGGTGCGCAGCGCCTGGACGGTGATGTCCTTGGCGTCGCCAACCAGCTCCTTCAGGTGGTTCACGGCGTTCATCTTGTTGTCTTCAATGCCGATGAATGCGTGGTCGAGCTGAAGGGCCTTCATGATGAACCGGACACCGCCGATGATCTTCTCGCCGTGCTCAAGCATCAGGCGGTGGTCAGCGGTAATGTAGGGCTCACATTCAGCACCATTGACGATAATGGTGTCGGCTTTGCCGACTGCGGAACTGATCTTGACGTGGGTGGGGAAGCCCGCGCCGCCCATACCGGTACAGCCAGCGTCGCGGATGATGTCGATGATCTCCTGAGAGCTCAGGGCATCCACATTTTCCCGCGGCTTGCAGTCCGGGCTAAGGGTGTTTTGGAAGTCGTTCTCGATCACAACGGAGAGCGTAGGGACGCCTCCGGTACCGGGACGGGGTTCTACTGCCACAACCGTGCCAGAAACACTGGCGTGGATGGGAGCGCCGAGACCCGCGGTAGCACCGATCATCTGACCGACCAAAACCGTGTCGCCCTTCTGCACCGTGGGCTTACAGGGCGCACCGATGTGCATAGACATCGGGATCACGACCTGGGCCGGTGCTTTGGCGAGCGGTTGGATCGGTTTCTGCTCAGTAGCTTCCTTGTGTTCGGCGGGGTGGACGCCGCCGTAAAATAGTTGCTTCATAGCATCACCTCTGTTTTTCCTTGCCTAGTTCTCTTTTTCCCCAAAAAAGTGTCTCAGTCCGCAGGGAGACTAAAACATTATATATAATAAAGCCAACGGCGAGAATTGTCCAGTGCTTTTCCAAATAAATTTTCTGGAATATGCAAATTTCCGTCCTTTTCCCCGTCTCTTTTCGTGCTTTTCTTTTTCCTGTCTTTTTGATATACTAAAAAGGTATGCAATGCTAGGATTTTTGTCGTTAGGAGGCGGACAGTATGGACCTTGCACGACCCTATTTTTCCGTGGTGGGTGACTCCATCAGCACCTTCCAGGCCTATTCCCCCGTGGGGGCGGAACACTATGCCCCGGACTTAGCCGGTGCCAGCGGTGTGGCGTCCGTAGAGGATACCTGGTGGATGCAGGTCATACGGACTTTGGGGGGAGCGTATCTCTCCAACATTTCTATTTCCGGCAACACCATCTGCACCGAGGGCAAGATGGGCGGTTTCCCGCCCCGACGCCTGCGCCAGCTCACCGCAGAGGGCAAAACGCCGGACCACATCCTACTCTATGCCGGGCTGAATGACGTGATGTTTTATATTCCCCCGGCCGTCTTTCAGGCGGAGTACCTACAGCTGCTGACCAACCTGAAGCAGGCCTATCCCAAGGCTCAAGTCCACTGCGGCACCCTGATCCTGGGCGAGATCCCCGGCACCGTCAACAGTCTGCGGGGAATCATCCAGCGGGCCGAGCCGTACAATGCCATCATCCGCCAGGCGGTCGCTGAAACAGGCTATCATCTGGTGGACCTGGCCGCGCTGAGAGGACGGTATCATGCGCTGGATGCCTTCCATCCCAACCGGGACGGCATGGCCCAGTTGGCGCAGCTCTGGCTGCGAGCCATGAAATAAGCAAGTTTTGAACATAAATTTAATTGTTTCTGAAACCTTTTCCTTGCGCTCCCTGGCAGACTGTGATATAACAAGATAGGCGGGAAATCCTAAAAAAGGATGCCGCTGCAACATCTATTTTGTAGAAAGTTTGATAGGATAGGGTCAGCAGCAGGCCGACGGTCTGTTTCATTTACCCTGTTTGGATAAAAGGAGGAGTTCTCATGTCTCAAGCCACAGCGCCTAAGATCTCTATTTTAGGAGATGGCATCAGCACCTTTGAAGGCTACACCCCCAGGGTGGGCAGCTTCTATTCGCCCAGCTACGCGTCTTACTCCGGGTTCAACACCGCCGAGGGAACTTGGTGGATGCAGGCCATTGAGCAGCTGGGGGGGCGGTTCCTGTGCAACAATTCCTTTACCGGCTCTTATGTCTGCTACACGGGCCACTATTCCGCCGCGCTGCCGGGTCGTATCCGCACCCTGGCCACCGAGACGGAGAAGCCCGATGTGATCTTCATTTACACCGGCCTGAACGACGCCGCCAATGCTGTCCCCACCGATCTGTTCCAGCGGGACTATGAGGAGATGCTGAGCCGCGTGCAGAAGTTTTTCCCGGAAGCCAAAGTCTGGGTCGGCACCCTGATGGTCGGCGATGCCCCCACCGGCGGCCGCCCCTACTACATTGAACCGGAGTGCTTCGAGACCTTGGAGGACTACAACGCCGTCATTCGTGACTGCGCCAAAAAGTTCGGCGTGAACGTCGCAGACCTGGCCGAGCTGCACAGCTCCTATGAGACCGTCAACGGCCTGCACCCCAACAAAAAGGGCATGACCCAGTTCGCCACTCTATGGCTGGAGGCCATGAAGAAGGCAGAAAAATAAATCTTTTGGAGAAAGAGCATAACACCCCGTATGGCAAATTCAATCATGCCATACGGGGTGTTTTTCTACTTTTTTTGAGGAATACAAGGCTTCGGCGGGCGTATGTCGTTGGTCCGCCCCAACAAATAATCCGTAGACGTATGATAAAGGTCTGCAAGTTGAATCAAAATATCTGTTGGAATGTCCCGCAGACCTCGTTCATAGCGGTTGTACTGCGGCTGCGGCATCCCCAAGATCTCTGCCAAAGCTCGTTGTGTTAAGTCATGGTCTTCCCGTAAGTCACGAATCCTCTGGTACTGTGCCATAGAATCTCCTCCGATATCCATTTGGATATCTTGACTTTACTTCCTCTATCTGTTATTATGGTCGTGTGATATCCATTTGGCTATCACAAAAATCAAACAGAAGGAGATGTAGATTCTATTTTCCATTCAGCTCTTCCCCAAAACTAAACATTGAAAGAAGGACGCTTAAATTATGCTGAACTATTACAAGCAAAAATTTTACCGCCAACGGATCAAAGCCATTCTACTGCTCGCTCTTTCTCTTCTTCTGCTGTTCTCCAACTGGATCGTTTCCACTGGAAGCACAAAATACGATTGGAGCGAGTATCGAGATGACCTCAGCAGCTTGTCAGAGAACATTGATGGCATCGCAGACTTCTTCGGTGTGTCCATCAATACTTCCAGCGCAGCCCGCTCTGTTGGCTATCTTCTAAACGGGAAAATCACTCCTGTAGAAGGGGCACTGATTGCAAAGGATCTTCTTCCTATATTAAATGAGTTTTCTGATGGTAGCGAAGAGAGCGTAGCTTTGCAAATCATCTGTGCCTTGTATGCTCTGTTGGTCTTTTTGACCATCCTAGCTGGTATTCACGCATTGGTCCTGCATGCACTTGGGAAAAAGTACACAGGTTTCTTATTCTCATGTCTTGTAACGATCCTCTTCATCGTTACTTTGTGCTTATCTATCTTTCTGAAAGAATACGAGCTTTATTTCCGTATCTCACTCTTTAGTATGATAAGTCTTGTCTGTGCTATTCTCTCCTCTGTCTATTGGAATCGACTCCCTCTTGCTGAGTTTGTTCCCAACGAAAAGCCCTTGCCCTTTCTTCAAAAGCTGCATAGATGAGCAGAAAGACCGCCGCAGAGAAATTCTTGCGGCGGTCTTACCTTGTATTGTAACTTATACAACAAAAAGAGACAACCGAAGTGGTTGTCTCCTTTGTGTTGGCGTTACCTATTTTTCCGGCCCGTCTCCAGGCAAGTATCTTCGGCGCAAGTGAGCTTAACTTCCGTGTTCGGGATGGGAACGGGTGGACCCTCACTGCAATCAACACCAACTTACTTTTTCTTGAAAGAAAAAGCAAGCAAAAAGAACTTTACGCCTTTTTTCTTCCAAGAAGAAGGGTTGCGATTCAATTACCACACCCTCAAAACCGAACAAAGTAACCGCCATACGCTTCGCAAGCGCCTGCATTCCATTTCTAGCTCTCAACCTGAGACTTCAGGTCAAGCCCTCGGCTTATTAGTACCGGTCAGCTCCATACATTACTGCACTTCCACCTCCGGCCTATCTACGATATAGTCTACATCGTGCCTTACTCCATAAAGGATGAGAGATCTTATCTTAGGGAAAGTTTCACGCTTAGATGCTTTCAGCGTTTATCTCGTCCGCACGTAGCTACCCTGCTATGCCGTTGGCACGACAACAGGTGCACCAGAGGTGCGTCCATCCCGGTCCTCTCGTACTAAGGACAGCCCCCTTCAAATCTCTTACGCCCGCAACAGATAGGGACCGAACTGTCTCACGACGTTCTGAACCCAGCTCGCGTGCCACTTTAATCGGCGAACAGCCGAACCCTTGGGACCGAGTACAGCCCCAGGATGTGACGAGCCGACATCGAGGTGCCAAACCTCCCCGTCGCTGTGGACGCTTGGGGGAGATCAGCCTGTTATCCCCAGGGTAGCTTTTATCCGTTGAGCGATGGCATTTCCACTCACATACCACCGGATCACTAACTCCAACTTTCGTTACTGCTCGACCCGTCGGTCTCGCAGTTAGGCTGGCTTATACGTTTACACTCATTGCACGATTTCCGTCCGTGCTGAGCCAACCTTTGAGCGCCTCCGTTACCTTTTAGGAGGCGACCGCCCCAGTCAAACTGTCTGCCTAACAGTGTCCCCCGACCGGATTCACGGCCGCAGGTTAGAAACCCAGCAATTCAAGAGTGGTATCCCAAGGGCGACTCCCTACTGCCTGACGACAGTAGTTCCCAGTCTCCCACCTATCCTGTACATGAATTACCGAATTCCAGTATTAAGCTGCAGTAAAGCTCCATGGGGTCTTTCCGTCTAGTTGCGGGTAACTGGCTTCTTCACCAGTACAACAATTTCGCCGGGTGGGCTGTTGAGACAGCGCCCAAATCGTTACGCCATTCGTGCGGGTCAGAACTTACCTGACAAGGAATTTCG
>OLPY01000597.1_pt1 | contig 29663 bp, 31 predicted proteins | sample 1672481 | NCBI WGS metagenome assembly OLPY01 (sample SAMEA3136691, study PRJEB25190) | human gut metagenome | biome: human gut; feature: human-associated habitat; material: faeces | place: Austria | collected 2013 | reverse complement strand
GGCAACCGGGCGGCCTCCTCCCGCAGCGGCACGGCGGACTGCCTGGAGGCCTTGGGCGTGAACCTGGACCAAAGCCCCGCCCGGTGTGTCGAGCTGCTGAAGGAGGCCGGGATGTGCTTCTTCTTCGCCCAGAAGTATCACACCTCCATGAAATATGTCGGCCCCATCCGCAAGGAGCTGGGCTTCCGCACCGTTTTCAACATCCTCGGCCCCCTGACCAACCCTGCCAGCCCCAAGACCCAGCTGCTGGGCGTGTACGACGAGTATCTCGTCGCGCCCCTGGCGCAGGTCCTTATTAGCCTGGGCGTGACCCGCGGCATGGTGGTCTACGGGCAGGACAAGCTGGATGAGATCTCCCTCAGCGCCCCCACCTCCGTCTGCGAGATCAAGGACGGCTGGTACCGGGCCTACACCATCCAGCCGGAGGACTTCGGCTTTGCCCGCTGCGAAAAGGCCGATCTCGTGGGCGGCTCCCCGGCGGAAAACGCCGCCATCACCAAGGCCATTCTGTCCGGGCAGGAGAAGGGGCACAAGCGCAATGCCGTGCTGCTCAACGCCGGGGCCGCCCTGTATCTGGACGGCAAGGCCGAGACCATGGCCGAGGGCGTGAAGCTGGCCGCCCGGCTCATCGACAGCGGCGCGGCCATGCAGACCCTGGAAAAACTCATCGAGGTGAGCAACCGCCCGGAGGCAGACGCATGACCATCCTAGACCAGCTGGCCGCCCACGCCAGACAGCGCGTGGCGGCGGACCAGGAGAAGCACAGCCTGCACGAGCTGAAAGCCCGCTGCAAAGAGGCGGGAAGCGCCGGCGGCGAGCGGTTCTTCCAGGCCATGAAACGGCCCGGGATATCCTTCATCTGCGAGGTGAAGAAGGCCTCGCCCTCCAAGGGCATCATCGCCCCGCGCTTTCCCTATCTGGACATCGCGCGGGACTATGCGGCGGCGGGGGCGGATGCGGTCTCCTGCCTGACGGAACCCATGTGGTTTTTAGGCTCTGACCAGATCTTTACGGAAATTCGTCAGACCATCTCGCTGCCCATGATCCGCAAGGATTTCACCGTCAGCGAGTATCAAATCTACCAGGCCCGTCTCATGGGCGCCGACTGCGTGCTGCTCATCTGCGCTCTGCTGGACACGGCGACCATCGCCAAGTACCTGAGGCTCTGCGACGAGCTGGGCCTGTCCGCGCTGGTGGAGGCCCACGACGAGCGGGAGATTCGCTCCGCCATCGCCGCCGGGGCCAGGATGATCGGCGTAAACAACCGAAACTTAAAAGATTTCTCCGTGGATTTCACCAACGCCGCCCGCCTGCGGGACCTCATTCCGCCGGAAGCGGTGTATGTGGCCGAGAGCGGCGTGGCCCGGCCCGCTGACGTGGCTGCCCTCAAGTCCATCGGAGCGGACGCGGTGCTCATGGGGGAGGTCCTCATGCGTGCCAAAGACAAGGGGGCCATGCTGGCCGCCCTGCGGGAGGCATCGAAATGACCAAGATCAAGCTCTGCGGCCTGTCCCGACCGGAGGACATCGCGGCCGCCAACGAAGTAAACCCGGATTACATCGGCTTTGTGTTTGCCCCAAAGAGCAAGCGCTATGTCAGCCCAACCCAGGCCGCCCAGCTGAAACAGCAGCTGGCCCCCGGCATCCAGGCGGTGGGCGTGTTCGTGAAGGAGGACCCGGAGACGGTGGTCCATCTGTTGGAGGACGGCGTCATCGACGTGGCCCAGCTCCACGGGGGCGAGAGTGAGGCCTACATCCGCACCCTGCGGCAGCACACCCACAAGCCTATTATGCAAGCCTTCCGGGTGGATACCCCGGCGGACCTGGAAAAGGCCCAGGCCAGCTCTGCCGACTACATCCTGCTGGACTCCGGCGACGGAGGCACGGGGGAGCGGTTCGACTGGTCCCTGCTGGCCGGGGCCACCCGCCCCTATTTCCTGGCGGGGGGTCTGGACCCGGAGAACGTGGGCGGGGCCGTAGAAAAGCTGAAGCCCTACGCCGTGGATGTCAGCTCCGGCATCGAGACAGACGGCAAGAAAGACCCGGAGAAGATGAGAAGCTTCGTCCGCGCCGTGCGCGGCGCGACAGGAGAGGAGAGAGACACATGACCAATCCCAACGGGCGTTTTGGGGTCCACGGGGGGCAATATATCCCGGAGACCCTGATGAACGCTGTGATCGAGCTGGAGGAAGCCTACAACTACTACAAGAAAGACCCGGCGTTCAACCGGGAGCTGACGGAGCTTTTCAACGAGTACGCCGGCCGCCCCTCCCGCCTCTACTACGCCAAGCGCATGACCAAGGACCTGGGCGGCGCGAAGATCTACCTCAAGCGCGAGGACCTCAACCACACCGGCGCCCACAAGATCAACAACGTCCTGGGCCAGGCCCTCTTGGCCAAGAAGATGGGCAAGACCCGCCTCATCGCCGAGACCGGCGCGGGGCAGCACGGCGTGGCCTCCGCCACCGCTGCGGCCCTGCTGGACATGGACTGTGTGGTCTTCATGGGGGAGGAGGATACCATCCGCCAGGCCCTGAACGTCTATCGGATGCGCCTGCTGGGGGCTACCGTCGTCCCCGTCACCACCGGCACGGCCACGCTGAAAGACGCCGTGTCCGAGGCCATGCGGGAGTGGACCAGCCGCATTGAGGACACCCACTACTGCCTCGGCTCTGTGATGGGTCCCCACCCCTTCCCGACCATCGTCCGGGATTTCCAGGCGGTCATCTCCCGCGAGATCAAGCAGCAGATGCTGGAAAAAGAGGGCAAGCTGCCCGACGCCGTGCTGGCCTGCGTGGGCGGCGGCTCCAACGCCATCGGCAGCTTCTACCACTTCATCGACGAGCCGGGGGTGGCCCTCATCGGCTGTGAGGCCGCCGGGCGGGGCGTGAACACGGCGGAGACCGCCGCCACCATCGCCACCGGACGCCTGGGCATCTTCCACGGCATGAAATCCTACTTCTGCCAGGATGAATACGGCCAGATCGCCCCGGTCTACTCCATCTCCGCCGGGTTAGACTACCCCGGCATCGGCCCGGAGCACGCCCACCTGTATGACATCGGCCGGGCCCAGTACGTCCCCGTCACCGACGACGAGGCCGTGGACGCCTTTGAATACCTGGCCCGCACCGAGGGCATCATTCCCGCCATCGAGTCCGCCCACGCCGTGGCCCACGCCAGAAAGCTGGCCCCCACCATGGGCAAGGACCAGAGCATCGTCATCACCATTTCGGGCCGGGGGGACAAGGACTGCGCCGCCATCGCCCGCTACAAGGGGGAGGATCTGCATGAGTAAGATCAGCAAAGCATTTGAAAACGGCAAGGCATTCATCCCCTTCCTGACCTGCGGGGACCCGGACCTGGAAACGACCGCCGCCGCCGTCCGCGCCGCCGCCGCGAGCGGGGCCGACCTCATCGAGCTGGGGATCCCGTTTTCTGACCCCACCGCCGAAGGCCCCGTGATCCAGGCGGCGAATCTCCGGGCGCTGACCGCCGGGACCACCACGGATAAGGTCTTTGACCTGGTCCGGGAGCTGCGGAAGGATGTGACCATCCCGCTGGTCTTTATGACCTATGCCAACGTCCTCTTTTCCTACGGTGCGGAGAAGTTTATTGCGACTTGCCAGGAGATCGGCATCGACGGCCTCATCCTGCCCGACCTGCCCTATGAGGAAAAGGACGAGTTTCTGCCCCTGTGCCGTCAGTATGGGGTGGATCTCATCTCCATGATCGCGCCCACCTCGGAAAACCGCATCGCGATGATCGCCAAGGAGGCGGAGGGCTTCTTGTACCTGGTCTCCAGCCTGGGCGTCACCGGCACCCGGAGCGAGATCAAGACGGACCTGGCCTCTATCGTGAAGGTCGTCCGGGAAAACACAGACCTGCCCTGCGCCATCGGCTTCGGCATCTCCACCCCGGAGCAGGCCCGCGCCATGGCGACCCTCTCCGACGGGGCCATCGTCGGCTCGGCCATCGTGAAGCTCGTGGCCCAGTATGGCAAGGATGCCCCGGCGGAAGTGGGAAAGTACGTGAAGACCATGAAGGACGCGCTGCGCTGAGCATTCAGTAAGCCAAAAGCAACAGCCCGCGCCGGAAACAAAGATTTCCGGCGTGGGTTTCCCTTTTCCGGGAAAAAGGGAGAAAATATCACCCGGAAGGAAGTTTTTCTTGTAATTTGGGGCAAAGAGTGGTACACTGCAACCGACAATTTAATAATGGGGGACGCTATTTTTGTTGTAACGCCGCGGTATATGCGGCGGAAGGAGAAGTTGAAATGAAAAAACGTATTTTCGCACTTTTCCTGTCGGTCCTGCTCTTGGCAACTGTACTCTGCGCCTGCGGAGACACGAAGCAAGAAGAGGCGGGCGGGGTCGGCAGCGACGGAACCAGCTCTTCCGGAGCAGTGGTCGATGGCGGTGAAATGGTCGTCGGCATTGCACAAGACCTGGGAGACAGTCTTGACCCGTATCAGATGACGGCAGCAGGAACCAGAGAGGTCTTATTTAACATCTATGAAGGCCTGGTCAAGCCCAACGCCAGCGGCGAGTATGTGCCCGCTGTGGCTTCCGACAGCACCGTGTCGGAGGATGGTCTGACCTATACCTTCCCCCTGCGGGAGGGCGTGCTGTTCCACAACGGCGCAGCCGTCACCACCGATGATGTGATCTATTCCTTCAAAACCTGCGCCGAGACCACGGTAGACACTGCCCTGGCCGAGGCGCTTTCTTCTGTGAAAGATATTACGGCGGACGGCAACACCGTGACCGTCACCCTGAAGGAGGCCAACCCCGACTTCCTGTCCTATGTGGGCATGGTGTATATCGTCCCGGCGGACTACACCGACGAGGCCACCGCCCCCGTGGGCACCGGCCCCTTCAAGTTCGTCTCCCGCTCCGTGCAGGAGAACCTGATCGTGGAGAAGTTCGCCGACTACTGGGGCGAGAAGGCCCACCTGGACAAGGTCACCTTCAAGATCTATGAGGACGCCAACGCCCTTATGTCCGCCCTGAGCGCCGGCTCTGTGGACATGGCCGGTCACCTGACCATCGACCAGGTGGACACCATCGGCACCGGCACCTACAAGACCCTGGAGGGCACCATGAACCTGGTCCAGGCCCTGTACCTGAACAACGACGTGAAGCCCTTCGACAACGAGAAGGTCCGCCAGGCCATGTGCTATGCCGTGAACGTGGACGAGATCCTCGACCTGACCAGCGAGGGCCACGGCACCAAGATCGGCACCTCCATCTATCCCGCGTTCACCAAGTACTTTGACGCAAGCCTGGCCGACGCCTATCCCTACGACGTGGACAAGGCCAAGCAGCTGCTGGCTGACGCCGGGTACGCTGATGGGTTCTCCATGAGCATCACCGTGCCCTCCAACTACACCCCCCACATGAACGTGGCCCAGGTGCTGGTGGAGCAGCTGGCCAAGGTCGGCATCACCGCCACCATCAAGCCCGTGGAGTGGGAGACCTGGGTCTCCGACACCTACACCAACCGCAACTTTGAGAGCACGGTCATCGGCTTCGATGCCGCCACCCTCAGCGCGGGCGCTCTGCTCAACCGCTGGATGAGCGACAACGACAAGAACATGATCAACTACAATAACCCTGAGTACGACAAGGTCATGCAGGAGGCCAACGCATCCACCGACGACGCAAAGCAGACCGAGCTGTACAAGCAGGCTGCCGCCATGCTGTCCGAGACGGCTGCCAACGTGTACATCCAGGACCTGGCGGACTTTGTGCTCCTCAAGAACAACCTGGACGGCTACCAGTTCTATCCCCTGTATGTGATGGATCTGTCCACCGTTCACTATGTCCAGTAATTTTTAATTTGAACCAGTTTGCCTGAAACGGAAAGGAGGGCGGGAAGATGAAATATATTCTGCGAAAGCTAACCACTCTCATTATTACATTGTTCATCGTTTCTCTTCTCGCCTTCCTGGCCTTTCAGGTCATCCCCGGCTCTCCGGCCAGCACCATGCTGGGCACCAACGCCACCCCGGAAGCGGTGGCGGAGCTGGAGGCCGAGCTGGGCCTGGACGACCCGGTTTTGATTCGGTATGGCCGCTGGGTCTCCGACTTCGTCCGGGGGGACTGGGGCACGTCGTACAGCTATAACATGCCCGTGAAAGACATGGTGATGGAAAAGCTGCCGGCTACGGCGGCGCTGGTCCTCATGGCCTTCGGCATCACCGTGGCCGCCTCGTTCCCGCTGGGTATCCTGGCGGCGAAGCGGGAGGGGAGCTGGCTGGATAAATTCATCACAGTATTCAACCAGATCTGCATGTCCATCCCCCCGGTCTTTGTGGGCATCCTGCTCTGTTTCCTCTTCGGCATCACCCTGCGGGTCTTCGTGCCGGGAAACTTTGTGACCTTCCACGACAGCCCCGGAAAGTTCTTCCTGTACATGCTCTTCCCGGCTCTGGCCGTTGCCCTGTCCCGCATTGCCATGACGGTGAAGATGCTTCGCTCGTCTATCCTGGACGAGATGAACAAAGATTATATTCGCACGGCGTTCAGCCGGGGCCGCACCCGTGCCGACGCCCTGAAGCACCACGCCCTGCGCAACGCCATCATCCCCGTCATCGCCTTTCTGGCTGTGACGGCGGCGGAACTGGTCGCGGGAAGCATCGTCGTCGAGCAGGTCTTCACCGTGCCCGGCGTGGGCCGTCTGCTCCTGGCGTCGATCGGCAGCCGGGATTTCCCGGTGGCGCAGGCGGTGGTCGTGCTGCTGGCAGCTTGGGTCGTGGTCGTGAACTTTATCGCAGACGTGCTGTATCAGTATATGGACCCCAGGATCCGGATCCAATAATTGGCTCCCCTGAAAGGGTCGAACAGTCCGGGGGACTGTTCGGTTAAACAAAATTTCATTAAATAGCTGTCAGCGAAGCTGACTGAGGGGTTATACCCCTATCATCACACAGAGGGGAGGGAAGGAACGTGCTTCTAGCAAAAGAGCACTGGTCCAGCCATAAAAAAACGCTTGCCCAGCCCAGAGAAGGCAAAAACCATTTTCTCATCGCCGGCGGCATCATCTCCGGCATCATGGCCGCGCTCATCTTGGTCGGCTATGTCTGGACCCCCTACGGGACGACAGAAATGGCGGGCGGCAAAAAGTTCTTGGCCCCCTGCCTGGCTCACCCCCTGGGGACCGACAACTTTGGTCGGGACCTGCTCTCCCGGATCATGGAGGGGGCGGGAAGCACCTTCCTCATTGCCCTGTGTGTGGTGCTCATCGGCGGCGTCATCGGCACCATCATCGGCTGTCTCACCGGCTACTTCGGCGGCGTGGCAGACCTGATCCTGATGCGGGTGTGCGACGCCATCACCGCGTTTCCCAGCATCCTGCTCGCCCTGGTCCTTGTGACCATCATCGGGCAGGGAAAGTATCAGATCATTCTGATCTTAGGGATTTTGTTCATCCCCTCGTTTGCCCGTGTGGTCCGGGGCGAGGTGGCCAAGGAGCGGACGCTGAATTATGTCGCCTCCGCCCGCCTCATGGGGGCCAGCCACCTGCGGATCATCTTCCGGCATATCCTGCCCAACACCGTCCAAGTCCTGCTGCCCATCGTCGCCATCGGCTTTAACAACGCCGTTCTGGCGGAGGCCAGCATGAGCTATCTGGGCGTTGGCGTTCAGCCGCCGGATGCGTCGCTGGGGCGGATGCTCTCGGAAGCCCAGACCTATCTGGGCCGTGCGCCCTGGTACGCCCTGTTCGTGGGCCTGGCCATCGTTTTGATGATCCTGGGCCTGAGCTTGCTCACCGAGGGCTTGCAGCAGCGCAGACGAGCCTAACGCTTTCTCCGCAGGAGAAGGCCTTGTAAACTTCGCCGCCTGAGAGGAGGGCGCTTATGTTAGACATCCAGGACCTCCATGTGCGCTTCCGCAGCGCCCCGGCGGGGAAGGAAGCCGTGAAGGGCATCTCCCTGCACATGAACGCCGGGGAGATCCTCGGCCTGGTGGGGGAGTCCGGCAGCGGCAAGACCGTCACCGCCATGGCCCTGGCGGGGCTGCTCAGCAACGCCAAGGTCGAGCTGAGCGGGCATATCTTTTTTGAGGGCTTAGACCTGCTCCGGGCCTCCCGCGAGACGGTCCGATCCATGCGTGGGAAAGACATCGCCGTGGTCTTCCAGGAGCCTATGACGTCCATGGACCCCGTCATGCGCATCGGCCCTCAGGTCGAGGAAGCCCTGCTCGTCCACACGGACTTAGGCCCCGAAGAGCGCCGGGCCAGGGCGTTGCAAGCCATGGCCGACGCCGAGCTGCCCGACCCGGAGACGGTGTACCGCAAGTACCCCCACGAGCTCTCCGGCGGGATGCTCCAGCGGGCCATGGTCGCGGCGGCCATCATCTCCGCGCCGAAGCTGCTCATCTGCGATGAGCCGACCACGGCGCTGGACGTGACCATTCAAGAGGGCATTTTGAACCTGCTGAAAAAGATCAACCGGGAGAAGGGGACCGGCATCCTGTTTATCTCCCACAACCTCCATGTGGTGCGGAAGCTCTGCACCCGCGTGGCGGTGATGTGCCAGGGTGAGCTGCTGGAAGAGGGACCGGTGGACCAAGTCTTCTACCACCCTCAGGCAGACTACACCAAGGGCCTCATCGCGGCCATTCCCACCAGACGCAAACGGGGGTGATTCGATGGAACCGAACCAGCAAGAACCCATCTTAGAGATCAAAAACCTCAACAGCTTTTACCGGCAGGGCGGCGGGGCCTTTTCCAAGGGCCGCATCATCCAGGTCCTGCGGAATGTCAACGTCACCATCGGTCGGGGCGAAGTCCTGGGCCTGGTGGGGGAGTCCGGCAGCGGCAAGTCCACCCTGGCCAAGTCCATCCTGGGCATGACCGAGTACCAGGGCGAGATCATCCACCACTCCCAGCGGCCCCAGATGGTCTTTCAGGACCCCTATTCCTCCCTGAACCCGGCCTTCACCATCCGCCGCATCGTCGAGGAGCCCCTGCGCATCTACGGCAAGCACCCCCCGGCGGAACGCCGGAAACGGGCGGAAGAGATGCTGGAAGCCGTGGGCCTCGGACCGGAGTTTCACGACCGCAAGCCAGGCCAGCTCTCCGGCGGGCAGCGCCAGCGAGTGTCCATCGCCGCGGCCATGATCGTCCGCCCGAAGCTGGTCATTCTGGATGAGGCCGTGTCCGCCCTGGACGTGACCATTCAAGACCAGATCCTCGACCTGCTCATGCGCCTGCGCCGGGAGTATGACCTGAGCTATCTCTTCATCTCTCACGATCTCAACGTCATCTACCAGTGCTGTGACCGGGTCATCGTGATGCAGAAGGGCCAGATCGTCGAGGAAAACACCGTGGATGACCTGTTTGATCATCCGGTGCATCCTTATACAAAGCAGCTGTTGAAGGCGGCGGAATAACGCGTAGAAAACAAGCGCACCAGATCGTTTTGGACCTGGTGCGCTTGCTTTTGCGTAGGATCAGGGGAGACTAGGGGAGCAGAGGATCAAATCACTCGTTGCTCATGCCCTGCTCGTAGGACTGGATCATCTTCTTGACCATCTGGCCGCCGATGGAGCCGGCCTCGCGGGTGGTCATGGAGCCGTTGTAGCCCTTCTTGAGATCGACGCCGACTTCGTTGGCGGCCTCCATCTTGAACTTGTTCATCGCGGCGCGAGCCTGGGGGACCATGATCTTGCTGCTGGAAGACTGTTTGGTAGCCATAACCATACACTCCTTGTTTTTGGATTTTGGACGTTCAAACGCAGCTGCGGGTTGACCGAAACAAGAACGGGCGGCGGTGTCACCGGCATCTTGCCTGGCACCGGCCCGGAACGAGCTTGTGTCGTTCTGGGCTTAGAATGGCTGGTTACGGGCTGGTTATGCAAGAGGGTACGGGTGTAAAATTTGGTCAAATTGGAGGATGTTATTCGGCAAGCTGTTCTTCCAGCAGCTTTTGCAGCTCTTCCTTGCTGGGCAAAACCGTTTCGTACTTGCTGGCGAAGATCTGGGTGTTGTCCTCCGGCAGGGTCATTTCGACAACGGCGTTGTTTTTGTCCTTGCAGAGGATGATGCCGATGGTGGGGTTTTCCTCTGGCAGTTTGACCTTGCGGTCGTAGTAGTGGACGTACATCTGCATCTGTCCAATGTCCTGGTGCTTCAGTTCGCCGATTTTCAGGTCAAAGAGGACGAAGCAGCGCAGGAGCCGGTTGTAAAACACCAGGTCCACGATGAAATGCTCTTCGTCAAACGTGAATTGGTCAGACAGTGTCTGACTTTTTTGCTCAGATTTCCAGCTGATACTGAAAGGTATGGGAAAACCGCCTGTCGGTGCAGGGTGGTTGTTCGTTGTATAACACAGGCGCTGTGACACTTTTGTGACACTTTCCCCGCATTTTCGCGGGGGAATTTCAGTGCCGCATCTGGTATGCTACAGACAAGGTTGATACACAACCAAACAATAAAAAAGGAGAGCAACATACCATGAAAAAGAAAACAGTTTGGAGATTTGCGCTGGCACTGGCATTGATGGTATCGGCCATTGGCGCATCCACCGCAGCCTTTGCGGCAGCGCCTGACACGGCAGAACCGACAACCGCCATCGCAACGGAGAACGAGGACGCCATCTGGAAGCAGATCGAGGTGGTGGAGGAGAAGCGCGACGCCATCTTCCAGAGAAACACAGCGCTGTGGGAAAAGCTGGACGAAATCTACAATGCCCTGCCCGAGGACTACGACTTCACAAACTTTGATGAGGCAGCATTTATCCGCAGCACCAATGCCCTGACCGAAGCGGAGAAGAACACCCTTCTGGCGGACATCAAGGAGCTGAACGGCCTTGAGGCTGAGATGGAGGCGCTGTATGAGAAGCTGCCCGACTGCGACAATATGCTGCTTTACGAGGAGGCACTGGAAAATGCCGACCCCAAGGTGCTGGCCGAGATCGACACCCTGGAGCAGGAGTATGACCGCGTCTGCGAAAAGCACGCCGACCTGTGGGACAAGGTAGATGAAGCGTACTTCAATCTGCCGGAGGACTACGACTTCGACAACTATGATGAGGCCGCCTTCATCCGAAGCCTGAGCTTCCTGACCAACGCGGAAAAAGACGCGCTGATCGCCGACTACAACCGTCTGGTAGAGATTGATAACCAGATGTGCAAGCTGTACGATACCATTTGGGGCGATACCGGCTGCGAAAGTGGCATCTGCCCCTTTTGACGGCAAAGAGGTTTTCTGATATTATTAACCAAATACGATGCCGATGCTGCGCCTGTGCGCAGCATTTGGCGCTGCTTTCAAGGAGGTCACCATGGGACATTCCATCTATTTGGCGGACGATGAAAAGAGCATCCGGGAGCTGCTTCATAGCTTTCTGGCAAGTGACGGATATACCGTGCGCTCCTTTGAAAGCGGCGATGCGCTGCTGGAGGCATTCCATCGGGAGCCTGCGGAGTTGGTAATACTGGACATTATGATGCCCGGCACAGACGGACTTACCGTGTGCCGGGAGCTTCGCTCTGTTTCCGACATTCCCATCATCCTGCTTACGGCCAAGGACAGCGAGCTGGACTACGTCATGGGCATCAGCCAGGGCAGCGACGATTATCTCACCAAGCCCTTTCGCCCCACCATACTGCTCATGAAGGTGAGAGCCCTACTGCGCCGGGTGGAGATGGACAGGGGGAAAACAGCGGCGACAGTAGACGAATTGCGCTATGGGGATCTCCGCTATTCCGTTACGGAAAACGCTGTCTTTTGCGGAAGCACGATCGTGGCGCTGACCCAGACCGAGCTGCGGCTGCTCAGCTATATGATGAAGCAGCCGGAAAAGGCCTATTCCCGTGAGGAGCTGCTCAGCGCGGTGTGGGGCTTTGACTCGGAGGTGGAGACCCGCGTGACCGACGAAACCCTGCGCCGTATCCGAAAAAAGCTGCTGCAAGCGGGCAGCACAGTCAGCGTAAGCACCATATGGGGCTTTGGCTACAAGCTGAAGGAGGCGGAGCGCACATGAAAAACATCAAACTGCGGATCGTGTATCTGATCCTCGGCTCGGCTTTCCTTCTGTTTGCTCTTTTTGTGCTGGCGGTAAATGTGATCATTCCGTCCCACTTTGTAAACGAGGCAAAAAAGGCGCTGCTCAACGAAGCGGAATATCAGAATCGAACCATTCCCTACCTCTATGACGAACCGGACTATGATGAGGATTGGAAGGAGGGATACTTCTTTACACCCAGCATCGTCTTTTTGGAGCTGGAGGACAGCTACCAGCCCAACCCATGGAATCGGGATGTCTACCTGCTGGAGAAAAAGCTGCTGGAATACTGTGCCGGACGTGATATCACACTCGATCAGTGCTATACCTTCAAAATGGACAATCATCACTTGATCTTCATGTCCGCGCAGGAGGAGCAGGACAATGGGGAAAAGCCGTACGCCTATATCATGTACATAGACATCGGTCCCGTCACGCACTATATCGTAACGCTGAACTGGGTGTTCTTCGCGGTGCTGCTTGCGATCTCCTCCGTCATGTGTTTGCTGGGCTTTCGGTTCGGCAGGGATATCGAGAACGAGGCGGAGCGGCAGCAGACCTTCTTCCAGAACGCCTCCCACGAGCTGAAAACGCCGCTGATGGCGATACAGGGCTACGCGGAGGGAATACAGGCGTGTGTGATGGACACAGGCAGCGCGGCGGAGGTGATCCTGGAGGAGAGCGACCGCATGACGGAGCTGGTGGAGGAACTCTTGGACATCTCGAAAATCGATATGGGGCGGCAGCTGCTTACCCTTTCCGAGATGGATGTTCGGGAACTGCTCTACGACAGCATACGCGCCGTGGAGCCGGCAGCCGCCGCCAGCGGCATCACTATCATACCAGATTTCCCCGAAGAACCCATCATCGTCAAATGTGATGATACCCGGCTGCGCAGAGCAGTCACCAATATCCTATCCAACGGCGTGCGCTATGCCCGCAGCGAGCTGCGCCTGACCTGCCGCATGGACAAGCGGCACGTGACCATCCGGATACAGGATGACGGGGACGGCATTGCTGCGGAAGACCTGCCCCACATCTTTGATCGCTTCTACATGGGGCGGAGCGGAAAATCCGGCATCGGCCTTGCCTTGGCCAAGGAGATCGTTCACCTGCACAAGGGGACGATCCGTGCCTACAATGGAGAGACCGGCGCTGTTTTCGAGATCTCCATTCCGGTAAGCAGATGAGAAGATCACCGCATTAGAATGGAGTATATCTATGGACTGCAAATCAAAAAAGTATCTGCATATTTATGACTGGAACTACTGGTGGGGCTATTACCGCTGCGGCAAGGACTGCGAACCTTTCCATTCGGCTGAATTTTCTCTTACCGAGGACGAGGCGGGAAAGGTTTCCTTTTTTCACTTTAATTTCAATAACCTCTCCGCGCTTCACCAGACGATTCGGGATGGTGAGTTTGTGGAGCCGGATAGTCCGGATCATCCAAGCTTTCTGGAGCAGGCGAAACGGCTCAGAAACGGGGAACAGGACTGGTTCATCGGGGCGCTGTACTATCCGCTTTTTTCGCCGGAGATGCGTTTCTGTAACGCCTCCGTCCGAAGCGGTGTCCCGCTGACGAAGTTGCTTTCCCCGTCTGTACCACCCTATTACGGGGTGATCTTTCTCCGGGAGGAGCGCCCCCTCACTCCAGAGGTGCTGATGCGTTGGGTGGAGGCACTGTCCCACCCCCTGTTCGGCCAGCGGTTTTCCTGCACGCTTGCGCAAATCCCCAGCCGACAGGAGGCGATGGAGCAGTTTGAGAATGAGATGCGGCCGAGCGATGAAATGCACGATACCGCTTACCCCTGATTTCCCATTGAAAAGCAGCCGGGCGGGGTGTGGTCGGGAAAACCGCGTGCCTATTACACGAACAGGCGGGACACGGAGTCCTCGTGGTAGATGAAGCTGATGGCATCGGCCAGCATGGGGGCAGCGGACAGATACTTGATCTTGTCGCACTTGACGCCTTCCTTGGCGGGGATGGTATCCAGGAAGAGGACTTCCTTGATGACGCTGTCCTCGATGCGCTGGATGGCGGGGCCGGAGAGGACGCCGTGGGAAGCACAGGCGTAGACTTCTGTTGCGCCACCGATCTCCACCAAGGCCTTGGCTGCGCCGCAGAGAGAGCCGGCGGTGTCCACCATGTCATCCAGCAGGATGACGCGCTTGCCCTTCACGTCGCCGATGATGCTCATGACCTCGGAGGAGTTGGCCTTCTGGCGGCGCTTGTCCACGATGGCCATGGTCATGCCCAGCTTCTGGGCGAAGGCGCGGGCGCGGGCGACAGAGCCGACGTCCGGGGAGACGACCATGGTGTTCTCGTCGTCGCCGAAGCGGGACTTGAAGTAGTCCACGAACAGGGGGCTGCCGAGCAGGTTGTCCACGGGGATATCAAAGAAGCCCTGGATCTGGGCAGCGTGCAGGTCCATAGTCAGCACACGGTCGGCGCCGGCGGTGGTGAGCATGTTGGCCACGAGCTTCGCGGAGATGGGGTCGCGGGGCTTGGCCTTGCGGTCCTGCCGGGCATAGCCGAAGTAGGGGATCACGGCGGTGATCCGGCCGGCGGAAGCACGCTTGAAGGCGTCGATCATCACCAGCAGCTCCATCAGGTTGTTGTTCACGGGGCCACAGGTGGACTGGATCACAAACACATCGGAGCCGCGAACGGTTTCGTAAATGGAGACGAAGCATTCTCCGTCCGAAAAGTTGCCGCACTCCAGGTCACCCAGAGGCAGGCGCAGTTCTTTGCAGATGGCTTCCGCCAGAGCGTGGTTGGAGTTGCCGCTGAAAATTTTCAGATCTTTGCCATGTGAGATCATCGTTACATCCCTCTCGATTTCGTAAGTATTTCGCAGGTGGACCGCTGAGCCAATCTAGCGGTGTCGTCACGAGTTTTCTCCTGCCGCAAGCCGACAGTATCTCTTTCTGCGCCTATTATAACAAAACTTCCTGCAAATTGCACCCATTTTCCGTGATTTTTTCCGAAAAAATTCGCTGGTATTTTGCAAGATTTTTTGCAGAAATGGACAGGGGGTAAAAGACGCAGAAAAACGCCCGGCTTACCTTGACAGGTGGGCCGGGCTGGGCGAGGGACGCGCCTCAGTGGCAGCTTCCGCCGCAGCCGTGTCCTTCGCCGTGGTGGCCGCAGGTGTGGCCGGCGTCGTGGTGGTGGCAGAGGGCGTCGGGGTCAGCCACCAGCTTGCCCGCGGCGAAGTCCTGGGCGGCTTGGTCGGCGGAGCCGGTGACGCCGGGGAGGGGGAGGATATTCTGCTGAGAGAGGGCGTCGATGGCGCCGGGACCGATGCCGCCGCAGACCACGGCACCGATGCCCAAGGCCCGGAGCAGACCAGCCAAAGCCCCGTGACCTTGCCCACCGGTGGGGAAGACCATGGAGCCACCCACCTGGCCGTTGGCGATGTCATAGATCTTAAAGGCGGGCGTTTTTCCAAAATGCTGGAAGATCTGACCTTCTTCATAGGGAATTGCGAGTTTCATGGGGAAAACCTCCTGGGATGTGATATGGGATCTGGCCTGGTAAAAGTAAGCGCTGTGGAATAGATGGACATGGCCAGATTTGGAAACATGGGAAAACTGACCTTATAAAAAATGTTGAAACTGAGAGTTTTAATATATCCAGATGGTGTTATACTGCCGGTATCCCAACAAAATCAACGGTGTTCTGGAAGGAAACCGAGAATGGAGTATACACTATGAATGATCGTTATAAGCTGAACAAGGAACTGGCCCAGATGCTGAAGGGCGGCGTCATCATGGACGTCACGACCCCGGAGCAGGCCCGCGTCGCCCAGGAAGCCGGCGCTTGCGCCGTGATGGCGCTGGAGCGGATCCCCGCTGACATCCGCGCGGCTGGCGGCGTGTCCCGCATGAGCGACCCCAAGATGATCAAGGGGATCCAGGAGGCCGTTTCCATCCCTGTCATGGCCAAGTGCCGCATCGGCCACTTCGCCGAGGCCCAGATCCTGGAGGCCATTGAGATCGACTACATCGACGAGAGCGAAGTGCTCTCTCCCGCCGACGACGTGTATCATATCGACAAGACCCAGTTCAAGGTGCCCTTCGTCTGCGGCGCCCGTGACCTGGGCGAGGCCCTGCGCCGCATTGCAGAGGGCGCTTCCATGATCCGCACCAAGGGCGAGCCGGGCACCGGCGACGTGGTCCAGGCAGTCCGCCACATGCGTGCCATGAACGCCGAGATCCGCCGCGTCCAGGGCCTGCGTGACGATGAGCTCTTCGAGGCTGCCAAGCAGCTGCAGGTCCCCGTGGAGCTGCTGCGCTATGTCAAGGAGAACGGCCGTCTGCCCGTGGTCAACTTCGCCGCCGGCGGCGTGGCCACCCCCGCTGACGCGGCCCTGATGATGCACCTGGGCGCCGAGGGCGTGTTCGTTGGCTCCGGTATTTTCAAGTCCGGCGACCCCGCCAAGCGTGCCGCCGCCATTGTCCAGGCCGTCACCAACTACAACGACCCCAAGAAGCTGGCCGAGCTGTCCACCGATCTGGGCGAGGCCATGGTCGGCATCAACGAGGACGAGATCGCCCTGCTGATGGCAGAACGGGGGAAGTAAGATGGCCATTGGGATCCTGGCCCTGCAAGGGGCCTTTGCCGAGCATGAGACCATGCTCGATCGGCTGGGGGCCGCGTGGTTTGAGATCCGCCAGAAGCGCGATCTGGAAAAGCCCCTGGACGGCCTCATCCTGCCCGGCGGCGAGAGCACCGTGATGGGCAAGCTCCTGCGCGACCTGGACCTGTTCGAGACGTTGCAGGAGAAGATCCGGGCTGGTCTGCCCGTCTACGGCACCTGCGCGGGCCTGATCTTGCTGGCCGACCAGGTGGAGGGCGGCATCCCCTGCTTCGCCACCATGGACCTGACCGCCAAGCGCAACGCCTACGGGCGGCAGCTGGGCAGCTTCCACACCGTGGCCCAGATGGAAGGCGTGGGCGAGATCCCCATGACCTTCATCCGCGCCCCCTACATTGCCGCCGTCGGCCCCAAGGCCCAGGTGCTGGCAGAAGTGGACGGCCACATCGTCGCCGCCCGCCAGGGCAGCCAGCTGGTCACGGCCTTCCACCCGGAACTGGATGAGGACACCTCCGTCCACCAGTATTTCCTGGACATGACCAAGTGATCTGCAAGTGATCCGGTTGCATGGCATTTGTATCTAAGTATCTCATAGAAAACAGGACGGCAGCTTGCCCCAGGCGGGGCAGGCTGCTGTCTGTTTGTCTGCCTGGAGAAGCTTAGAAAATGCCCAGCTTTTTCGCGGCCTCCACCAGCTCCGGGCGGCAGTCCGGGTGGGCCAGGTCGATCAGGGCGCGGGCGCGGTCCCGCGTGGTCAGGGGCTTGAGGTTCACGACGCCCTGCTCTGTCACCACATATTGCACGTCGGACCGGGGGGTGGTCACGATGGTCGCCGGGGGGAAGTAGGGGACGATGCGGCTCTTGAGGGAGCCATCGGGATTTTGGCCGACCGTGGACTTAAAGGCCAAAAACGACTTGCCGCCCTTGGACATCTGCGCCCCGCGGATATAATCTCCCTGTCCGCCGGTGCCGCTGAACTGGTGGGGGCCGATGCCCTCCGCGGCCACCTGGCCGAAGAGGTCGATGGACATGGCCGTGTTGATCGAGATCATGTTTTCGTTCTGGGCGATGTTGGCCGGGTGGTTCACCACGGGGAAGGGACCGAAGTACATCTTCTCGTTGTGGTCCAGAAATTCATACAGGGCCTTCGAGCCGAAGGCGAAGCCCACCACGGACCGGTGGGGGATGAACTTAGGCCGGCTGTTATTGATGACACCCTCCTGCATCAGGACCATGAGGGCGTCGGACATCATTTCCGTGTGGCAGCCCAGGTCGTTTTTCGTCCGCAGGCCGTAGGTCACGGCGTTGGCGACGCCGCCGATGCCGATCTGCAAACAGGCCCCGTCCGGAATCTCGTCCAAAATATACTGGGACATGGCCGCCGTTTCCGGGTCGGCCTCCATGACGCCGCCGGGGATCGTCTCTTTCTCCACATCCGCCCGGACAAGGTACTGGGCGGCGGAGAGGGGAACGAGGGTATCCAGACCCGTCACATAGGGGGAGAAGCGATTGATCTGAAACACCACCGTCGGCGTTTCCTCGATGATATAGGGGTGCATGCAGCAGCCGGAGGCGCTCAGACTGACGAAGCCGTTTTCGTCGGGGAGAGAGACATCCAGAAACGCGATATCCGGCAAAAACGTTTCGTGGCACCAGGTGTCCACCTGACCCAGGTGGACGGAAGTGAAGTCGGCCCGCCCTGCTTTCAGCGCCCGGCGCTCCTCATAGCCCATGAAGTAGGTAGAGATGTGGAAGGCATCCGGGTTGGCGCAGTCCAGAAACGTCATGGGCGGGATGATGTTGGAGCAGCCGATGGTCACGTTCTCCAGCTCCTCAGAGCGGGCGGCCAAGGCATCGGCGATGGCACGGGCATAGCTGGTGCAGCAGCCGATATAAACTTTTTGCCCGCTTGTTACCAGGGCCGCAGCCTGCGCGGGGGTCAGTTCGGGGGGAATTTGTGTCGCCATGCGCTCAGCCCTCCGCCGTCAGCTCGACGGTGTCCAGCAGGTCCTGCATGCCCTGGAAAAACTGGCTGATGTGCCAGCCGTCCACGGCGGCGTGGGAGATGCTCAGGGAGAAGGGCAGGGTCAGCTTCCCGTCGTGCTCCGTGAACTTGCCATAGGTCAGGACGGGGAAGAGATGGGGTTGCCCGCCGGGGACCACAGTGGCGTAGCCGGTGAAGTCCAGCCAGGGGACGCAGGAGATGCAGTAAAAATTCCAGGGCTGGCCCCCTTTGGGTTTCATGCCGTGGACGTTGCCGTAGGTTTCCAGGTCAGCCAGGAACGCCCGGTAGAACGTAGGGAAGTCCTCATCGTGGGCAGTCCAGAGGTCGGAGAACGTGTGGTCGTCCTCATGGAAAACGGTGTAGTTGGGGTGCAGGACATCGTGGGTGCCGAGGGTGCCGCCTTGGTCCACGGCCAGCCGGAAATCCGGGTGGGAGAGAAGCGTGTGGGAGACGCACCAGATGAAGGCAGGATAGAATTTGATGTCATTTTTTTGCAGCATGGCCCGGAACCTGGTCACATCCAGGTGGGTGGTGACGGAGTTGGCGCAGGGGAGGGTGTTGCGGTAATAGGCAAAATGCTCCCGGCGGGGCCAGGTGCTTTGGTCGATGGGGGTGAACATGGGGAAGGGCCTCCTTCTATCGGTTTCATAGGCTTGTTGCTTTTGATTATAGAGGATTTGAGGGGAAAAGCAAGGGGGCGCGGGCCAGGCAGAAAGGCCGCCCCCGGTGGGAGCGGCCTTTGCAGTGCGATTCGATCTCATTCAGTAATTAAATAGGAGAGCTTCTTACTTGGTGTAGTCGTAGAAGCCCTTGCCGCTCTTGCGGCCCAGACGGCCGGCGCGGTACAGGACCTTGTACAGGTGAGCGGGACGATACTTGGAGTCGGCGGTCTCCTGATACAGGGACTCCATGACGCTGATCATGATGTCGATGCCGATGGCGTCGGCCAGCTTCAGGGGGCCCATGGGCAGGTTGTAGCCCAGCTCGCAGGCCTTGTCGATGTCCTCATAAGAGCAGACGTTCTCGCCGGCCAGGATGGCGGCCTCGTTCATCATGGGGCACATGACGCGGTTGGCGATGAACATGGGCACGTCGGTGACGGTGACGAACTCCTTGCCGAAGCCCTTGGCGATGGCCTTGCCGGTCTCGATGGTGTCGGCAGAGGTGTCATAGGCGTTGATGATCTCCACCAGCTTCATGGCGGGCACGGGGCTGAAGAAGTGCATGCCCAGGAACTTCTCGGGACGCAGAGAAGCGGTGGCCAGCTCGGTGATGCTCAGGGAGGAGGTGTTGGAGACGAAAATGGCCTCGGGCTTCACGATGGGAGCCAGCTTGGCGAAGGCGTCCTTCTTCAGCTCCATATCCTCGACCATGGCCTCGAAAACGATGTCGACGTTGGCCAGGTCGTTCAGGTCGGTGGTGGCCTTCAGGCGGCCCAGCATCTCGGCCTTCTTCTCCTCGGTGATCTTGCCCTTGGCGATCTTCTTGTCAAAGCCCTTCTGGATGCCGGCGACGCCCTTCTCCAGGGTGGGGGTCCGGTGGTTGTAGAGAACCACGTCGTAGCCGCCCTCAAGAGCGACCTGGGCGATGCCGCGGCCCATCAGGCCGGCGCCGTACACACCAACAGTCTTAACTTCCATGTTGTTGCAACTCCTTTAATTTCCATAAAAATACAATGGGTCCCCCGGTGGGGGGTGCTATAATACATAGCCCTCCGGCAGAGCCGGAGACGCTTTTTTCATTCAAAAAGGTTTCATTCCAATGAGAAAGAAGGAAAAAGAAAAAGCAGCAGGGCGAGCAAAAGGCCAAACCCTGCCATTTTCTAACGTTTGTCTTATTGTACAGGATGAACCCCTCTGCGTCAAGGGCTGTTTCTAAATTTTTCACAAAATTTTTGTAGAAGGATTGTCTGATGCCGCCAGGGGGAGGGAAGGGGATAAATCTCAGTTTTTGTCTATGTTGTAAGGTTTCTGCCTTGATTTTTTGTTGATTTCGCTTGCAAGTTTCGGAAAATGAAAAAATTTTATAGTACGATTATAGTATGGGAAAAGCCAAAAATAATGAAACTATGGCATGCGCCGCCTTTTTTGTTATGGTATAATAGGCCGTGTAGAAGTTGCCCGTATTGTAAGCCGTATTGTAAGCATTGCCGCGGGCATCCTTCTCTTGCCCAGGCAATGTGATATGGCCTGTTACGTAAGAATTATTTTACAGGAGGAATCTTAACATGGAATTCAAACTGAATGAAGACCAGCAGATGATCCACGACCTTGCGAAGGACTTTGCTGAGACCGTTCTGCAGCCCCGCATCGACGAGATCGAGCAGGGTGAGATGGTTGAGGTCAGCAATGGCCAGAAGCATCCCCAGCTCCCCCACGACATTCACCAGCAGCTGGCTGAGTGCGGCTTCATCGGCATCTCCTTCCCCGAGGAGTACAACGGCCTTGGCATGGGCCACGTCGAGCAGGCTATCGTCATCAAGGAACTCAGCCGCGTGTCTCCCTCCGTCGGTAAGTGCCTGGACGTGTACATCCTGGGCCTGGAGGCTCTGGACCTGTATGCTTCCCCCGAGCAGAAGGAAAAGTATCTGGCTCCCTGCTGCAGCGGCGAGCAGACCGTCTCCTTCGCTTTCACCGAGCCCGAGACCGGTTCCGACCCCAAGATGCTGAAGACCCGTCTGGAGAAGCAGGCCGATGGCACCTACAAGCTCAACGGCGTCAAGCGCTTCATCTCCAACGCTGGTTATGACGGCCCCTGCGTCCTGTTCGCTCTGCAGAAGGACGAGGAGTCCGGCAAGGACCTGGTCACCGGCCTGGTCATCGACAAGTTCTGCGAGGGCTACTCCATCTCCTCCCCCTGGGAGAAGATCGGCTATCGCGGCTCCGAGGTCTATGATATCTTCATGGACGACATCGTGGTCACCGAGGACCAGATCCTGGGCAAGCCCGGCGACGGCTTCACTCAGCTGCTGGGCACCACCGCTTACGGCAAGCTGGGCTTCACCGCCGTGTTCGTCGGTACCGCTCTGGGCGCTGCAGACATCGCTCTGAAGTACTGCCAGGAGAAGCTGCACCGCGGCAAGCCCATCACCAAGTTCCCCACCACCCAGCTGCGTCTGTCCACCATGCTGACCTATGCTCACACCGCTGAGCTGCTGCTGCTGGAGGCTGCTGACTACTGCGACCACAACCACTTCGCCAACGACGACATCGCTACCATGCGTGCCGTTCAGGCTCGTACCGCTCAGGCTAAGGGCTATGCTGCTGAGACCGCTACCAAGGTCGCTACCATGGCTGTCAACGCAATGGGCGCTTACGGTGTCTGCGACGAGTATCAGGCAGAGCGCTTCGTGCGTGATGCTGCTATAGCCCCCAACATCGAGGGTTCCGGCGACATCCAGTACCTGATCCACGGCATGTACGTCGCTGCCAACGGCAACACCAACTGAGTTTAAGCGATCTATTGTTTTGTTGCTTCCGCTGGCCGGCCCCTGTGGGCCGGTCGGCGTAAGTTAAATAGGTCCAATGGCCCCTCAAAGGCCAAATATAACAATGGAGGATTTTTACTATGAAACCCGTGTATCCTGCTGCTAGAGAGCTGCCCTCTTACGAGAACCTGCTGCTCGAGATGGTCGAGCCCAACATCCTGAAGGTCACCCTGAACAGACCCAAGTCTTACAACGCTCTGTCCCACGGCCTGGTTTCTGACCTGACCGAGCTGGCTAAGTGGCTGGTCGATGAGTACTACAACATCCGCGTTGTCCTGCTGTATGGCGGCGACGAGGGCAAGGGCTTCTGCGCTGGCCTGGACGTCAAGCAGGGTCTGACCGACTACGAGGAGACCGTCCCCGGTTTCTATCACTATCAGATCAAGCTGGGCGAGCTGGAGTGGTTCATCTCCAAGACTCCTCAGCCCTGGATCACCCTGATCGACAACGTTTCCGCTGGCGGCGGCTTCTCTCTGGCTATGTGCTCTGATATCCGTATCTGCACCCAGACTGCTCGCTTCTCCTGCTTCTATGCCAACGTCGGCATCGGCGGCTGCGACATGTCCTCCTCCTACTTCCTGCCCCGTCTGATCGGCACCGGCCGCGCATTCGAGATGATGCTGACCGGTAACTTCATCAACGCTGATGAGGCTTGGAACCTGGGCCTGGTGTCCAAGGTCGTTGAGAATCGTGCTGCTCTGGTTCCCGCTGGCCTGGAGCTGGCTCGCGTCATCGCTGCTAAGGATCCCATGGCTGTCCGTCTGACCCGCGAGGCTATGCGTGCTAACGTCGACGCTGCTGGCTTCGACAACGCTCTGCAGGTCGAGAACCGCAACCAGACCCTGATGATCGCCCACAACGTCAACAAGGACGCTTCTCAGGATCCCATCGGCAAGTATTGGATCGAGGATCGTACCGATCCCCAGAACCCCAAGGGTGCCAACTAATTCAATTTGATTTGAATTTCTTAGACCTCCGGCTTCGGCCGGAGGTCTATTTTTTGGATCATGCAGCCTCCGGCTTCGGCCGGAGGGCTTTTTTATGCCCTAACCCCTCTTACCAAAACATCCGGTTTTGGTGCAAAAAACAGCTGAAAAAATAGGGGAGGGGAAACAGAAGAAGGTTCTGTCCCTGGTTCTCTGCGTGGCTATGATGCTGTCCGTCATGGTCGTAGGGGCCGGGGCGGCGTTCTCTGATCAGTCCAAGATCAAGAACACTGAGGCTGTCGATGCTTGTACTGCACTGAACATCATCGGCGGTTACCCCGACGGCTCTTTCAAGCCCGAGGGCAACATCACCCGCGCTGAGGCAACTAAGATGATCTGCGTCGCTCTGAACGGCGGCAAGGAGCCTGCTGTCAGCACCAATGCTACCCCCACCTTCAGCGACGTTCGCGGCAACGCCAACGCTGCTTGGGCTGAGGGCTACATCGAGTCCTGTGTCGCTCAGGGTATCGTCTCTGGCGTCGGCGCTGGCAAGTTCGCCCCCAACGGCAACGTGACCGGCGTTCAGCTGGCTAAGATGCTGCTGGTGGCTCTGGGTTACAAGTCCGATCTGGAAGGCTTCACTGGCAACGCTTGGGCTACCAACGTGAATGTGATCGCTACTCAGAGAGGTCTGTACAAGAACCTGGAGAAGATGGACACTGCCGCTGCTCTGACCCGTGACAACGCTGCTCAGATGATCTGGAACGCTCTCCAGGCTACCGAAGTTGAGTACAGCTACACTCTGGATGGTTCCAACGGCAACCTGTCCTCCAAGGCTCAGGTCGTGGACAAGACCCATAGAGAGTCTGGCACTGACGTGGACAGCACCCTGCTGTGGGATAAGTATGATTGCTATGTTTACGAGGGCATCCTGATTGGCTCTGGTGAGTATGGTGAAGAAGCTGGTAAGGATAAGATCGGTCTGGAAATCCAGAAGTTCGAGGGTACCAGCCTGGCTAAGCCCTACGAGAACGATACCTTCAAGTATGCTAAGGACGTTACTAATCTGGTCGGTCAGTATGTGAAGGTTCTGGCTAACAAGAACGATGAAGCCTATGGCGTTTATGCAATCGCTTCCGAGAATACCGTTGTCACCACCACCTTTGACAAGGTAAAGCAAGATGGCATCGGTAAGATCAAGATTGACGGCACTTCTTACAAGTACGAGTCTGATGCTGTGGTTAAGAATGTTGTCAAGACCGCTCCCTCTACTGCGCTGAAGATCAGTGAGATTGGGAACGAAATTGCTGCTGGCGATGTCATCACCTTCATTTCTCGCGACGGTGACAACAAGTTTGATGTTGCTTATGTTAACCCCATGGTTAAATTCGGCAAGGTCACCTATGTTGGCAGCGATAAGGTCACTGCTGGTGGCGTTTCCTATGACGAAGACGATGTTATCCCCTCTGGTCTGAAGAAGGGCGACTACGTTGCTGTTTATAAGGACCTGTACACTGGCGATAACAAGCTGGTCAAGGCTGACGAAGTCACTGGTAAGATTACTGCTACCAAGGACAACGCCAAGGAAGTTAAAATCGGCGATAACTGGTATAAGGTTGGTAATACTGACGCCAATAAGCCCTTTGCAAATGCTGTGACTGCTACCGGCGATGTTGGCCAGATCAAAAAGACTGGTGATAGATTCACCATCTTCAGCATTAACGGCATTATCTACTATGCTGAGAAGGAGTCTTCCGGCTCTACTGACACCGCTTATGTTCTGGCTGCTACTGGTACCATGAACTCTGACGGTGACTATCAGGTTAAGATGCTGTTTGCCGATGGTACCACCAAGCTGGTGGCTGCTGACGCTACTTATACTGGCCTGAATAAGAAGCTGGTTACTTATGAGATTAACTCTGATAACCTGTACGAGCTGAAGGAAGTTACGAATGCGGACAACAAGGCTGGCGGCGATTCCGTTGTTGCTTTGAGCAACTTCAATAAGTCTGAGAAGAAGATCGTTACTACTGCTCCCGCAACCAGCTATCGCGTTTCCAGCACTGCTGTTGTGTACGTTCAGTACAAGGATGGTACCAAGACCAAGCAGAAGGTTATGACCGGTTCTGAGCTGAACGCTCTGGGTAGTAACTTTGGTACCAGCGGTACTGCTGTTATCGATGGCGGCCTGGCTACCATCGTTCTGCTGAAGGCTGATGGCTACCTGCCCGGCGCTAAGGCCACCCAGCTGTACGGCTACATCACCTCTGACGTTGTCTCCGAGGAAGCAGACGGCGGCGTGAAGAGCCAGTCCTTCACTGTTTGGACTTCCGAGAACAAGTCCATCGACGTGAAGATGAAGGGCAACACCAAGGTTACTAAGGGCGACATCATCTCCTTCGATCTGACCTCCGATAACTATATCGAGGGTGTCAAGAGCACTGGCGAAGATGAGGGTGAGTCCGATAAGCTGGATATTGCTTACGGTGCTATCAAGGACTTCAAGATGGGCGATTATGTCACCTTCTATAACAAGAACAGTGGTGCTAACATCGACTACGAGATGGATGACGATGTGAAGTACCTGTTCCTGAACACCGATGACACCGAAGGTGTTGCCGATGACACTCTGTCTAAGGCTACTGAGACCACTAAGACTGGTGGTGAAACCGGTAAGAAGTATTACTACAACAACGCTGTCTATGTTCTGGATAGCGGCAAGATTGTGATGATTGCTTGTGACGTTGTCAATCAGTATTGGATCGGCCAGGGCACTGACGCCAATAAGGTCGCTGACTAATCTTCCCCGAATCTGATTCAGGAAGATTCCCCGTAATGCAAGGCCCCTGGGGAGTGATCCCTGGGGGCTTTGCCCCATTAAATCACCGAACGACAACCAATATACCCTCTGAGCGTTGCGCTCAGGTGGTGTTTCATCAGATAGGTAGAGAGGTATTATGATGTTTACAGATGTATCTAGAGATCATATAGATTGGGACGCCATCAACTATGTAGTAGACACTGGACTTATGACTGGGTATGTAGATGGGTCTTTTCGTCCAGATGACAACATTTCGGCAGGAGAAGTGTATCTGATTATATACCGTCTTTTTCCAAACGAGGAAATATTACAGCAACTGGAAGCATCTAATGGACACTGGGCAACTCAGTATGAAGAATACAGTAAACGTTGCGGCTTTATAGATAGCTCGATGTCTCCTGAGTTTTTAGACCGGCCAATTTCTACCGATTTCCTGATCTCTTGTTTTCAGAAAATTGGGGAGATAAAAGAGATACCCTTGACTTCAATTTTTATGAGTTTGAGGGAACCGAGGGTATCACGTGTTCATATTGCTAAATTCTTATACAGTTTTGGAAAAGAAGTATGCAGGAATAAAGAGCCAGAGATCATTTCTTACATTAATCAAGAAAATGATTGTGATGCACTGAGGGTAATCAATGAGTATTCTTTCTGTATTTCGTTTCTTCCATCAGATATTCGGTATGCTTATATTTACGTCAAACAGGGTCCATCTGCGTACCAGGAGAAGAATTTTACATACACGATGAAAATCATGCGTTGTAAAAACGAGATGTTCCAAAAAGATGCAAATGGCGTCCCCTTATCAACTATGAGTTTATTCCAGTATACTGGATGGGGTGCACTAAAAGGAATTGCATCTTCTTCACTTTGGTTAACGCCTGTGGCCTACTTAAATGATCCAAATGAAGGGAAATTAGGGTTTGACATTGCGAAAGGAATGTTTAAAAAAATAGGCGCTATTTTCCAAAATTGGGATGTCAAAGGCATCCGTCAGTCTTTTGTAGGCAGTTTTACAATGTCACAGAAAGAAAGTTTACCAATGTGGGTTCATTACGGTGAGGGTGGAAATGGCTGCCGAATTGAATTCAAATGTTCTAAGCTGAAAGAGCCTGTTTATCGAGTGTTCTATGTAAAGAAGAAATTTACAGAATGTTTGAATCAAATTAAGTCTATTCTAGAGGAATATTTAACAAATTCTGAATTTGATCAATCCGACTTAAAAAACCCTGTTCTCTTGTTTGCGCGAGACTCTCTAAGCCAAGTGTGCTACTTGTATAAAAGTAGAGATTATTCCTATGAAAACGAAGCTAGAATTATTCGTATGCAGCCGTTCTATGAGGCAAAAAGAAAACCAGAGATTATAGAAGGTGAGATATTTCCTCGAATATATGCAGAACTACAAGACAAGGCTGATATTGAATCGGTAACTCTTGGACCTAAAGTGGATAGCTTTGAAAAGTACGCAGTTGCAATCGCCAACCAGAGGATCGTTGAGTTTGAAGACGTTCACAAGTCAATGATCGCCTATCGATAAGGAAGCCGAATCTTCCGCTTGCAAACTGCAAGCGAACCGCTTATACTATCAGCAAAGGAGGTCGATCAGAATGGCTAGAACATCGACTGGGCCATCCAGATCGACACCACCCAGGGTGGGTTGCTGCTGACTTCTCAGCTGTCCATCGAAACCAACAAGCTGGGACTCTGAAAATCATACAACAACATGAAACCGCTCCGAGACGCAAAAAATCTCGGAGCGGTTTTGCTTTACAAAGGAGACTATGAACATGAACGAAGAAATTTTTATCTCAACGAGAATCAGGAGCCGCAGCCAAGCACTGCTTCAAAATTTGCTCCAAGTGGGCTGTATCATAAACCGAATCGATCATTGCGTTGAGCAGAGCCTCTACGTCAACTGCGTCCCACTGCACGACATAGCCGTTGTGCAGAAACAGCAGCCGCATAAACTCACGGATCGCGCGGCCATTGCCTTCCCGGAACGGATGAATATAGTTCAGCTCTGCCATGTAGTAAGCGCTGCGAGCTGCAAACGCCTCAAAGGACACGTTTTCCAGCCATTTTTCCTGCTGCAATTGACCTAAGAGCCTTTGGAGTTTCTCTTTGATTTGAGAATAGGTCACAAACCTTGTTGGGCCTTTGGCGATGTCTTCCCGGCGAAAATGCCCGGCAAAAGAATAGACATCTCCCAACAGCTTGCGATGGATATTGCAAAGGTGCGTTGCGGTAAATCGTCCAGCCACAGGGATATGAAAGATCTCTGCCTGACGCGCAGTAGAAAGATCCGCTTCCACTTTCCGCAATAAAGCTGGGTCACGAATGTCCAGCTTGTTCTTCAATACGGAAGAATCCGGATAGCAATAGATCGAGCTGGCTACCGAATAGACATCGTATTTTCCAAATGGATCAGCCATGGTACGCCTTGCTTTCGATCCCATAGCTGAGCAGAAGCTGTTGCACGGCGTAATCGCCGGAAATATGACCTTCCGCGATTTCTTCGCAGAGGCGGATCGCTTTCTGGCTCGGTTTCATTTGTTCTGCCGCATGAGTGGCTAACGTGTAGTTCACAGCGGCGGCTGCACGTTCTGTCATTGTAATCCCACCTTTCCCCGTTAGTATACCAAGATGATCTGAAAAAGACAACTGAAAGGAGCCGTGCCATGAAAATAGGATATATCTGCGTCAGCACCCAAGAGCAGAACACGATGCGCCAGGAAGTTCTCATGGAGCAATTGGGCGTCGATCAAATCTATATCGATAGATCCAGCGGAAAGAACGCCAACCGTCCGGAGTTGAAAACAATGTTGGAATTTGTACGAAAGGGCGATGTGGTCATTGTCGAGTCTATCAGCCGCTTTGCCCGGAATACCAAAGACCTGCTGGAACTGGTGGAACAACTGACGGCTAAGGGCGTAGAATTTATCTCACAGAAAGAGTCGATTGACACCTCCACCCCAAACTGTTAGACGCACTAAAAGATGGCAGGCCAGTCACGAGTGGGGATACCTATGTGAATGACTGGTTTCAGGAATGGAAACGTGTCTATAAGATCCCGTCTGATCTAACCCGCAAAAGCCTGAAACTTTATGATGAAAAGTACCACAAGTACATCGGTCCGGTAGTTGGCAAAATGCGCCTTCGGGATGTACGGGATATTCAACTGCAATCCATTCTAAACGAGCAACGAGGGATGTCTTTTTCTCATGTGACGAAACTCAGAATGGTTATGCAGGAGCTTTTTCACCAAGCCTACCGATCCATGTTTACACGGCAGTGGAAAGTGGAACAAACACCATCAAGACACCAAAGACTGTTGCGGGAATCCGGGATATTCCAATGAGAAAAGAGCTGCGGCGAGTATTATGGCAAGAACATGGGGAACCGTTTTCCTTGCTCTTTCCTACGCGAAAAGGTACCATTCGAGGACCGAGTGGCATCTGGAAATTATGGAGTTCCTTCGCCAAGGAGCTAGACCTGCACATGGGGGCACTCGAAGAAGATGGACGAATTTTACAGCACGCCATTGCACCCGATTTAACGACCTATTGTCTACGTCATACCTTTTGCACAGATTTGCAGCGAGCTGGCGTTGCGATCAATATCGCAAAGGAGTTGATGGGCCATAGCAGCATTGCAGTGACCGCAGACATTTACACACATCGGGACTCCGATGTCCTTCACAAAAATATTTCTCGTCTGGATACCCAGGCTACCAATCAAGTAGTCAAAATGGGCGAAAATTGGTGGGGCAACTAAGGGGGAAAAAGTGGGGCAAATTCAGAAAAAACCTTTGAGG
>OLPY01000586.1_pt1 | contig 30093 bp, 23 predicted proteins | sample 1672481 | NCBI WGS metagenome assembly OLPY01 (sample SAMEA3136691, study PRJEB25190) | human gut metagenome | biome: human gut; feature: human-associated habitat; material: faeces | place: Austria | collected 2013 | reverse complement strand
GACGACCTCGAGAGCGGCAACCGCGAGCTGCGCAGCCAGATGGAGGACGACCTGAGCAAGGCACTGGACACGCCGATCCACGTCCGGGCGGACACGGGGACAGGGGTGAACGGCTGGTACGACCGGCAACTGGGGCGCATCGTGGTGGCCGCCGGGAGCGAGAAGAGCACCATGACCGTGGCCAAGCACGAGATCACCCACCGGATGCAGGACCTGGCCCCCAGAGAATACACAGCCTACCGGGACTACGCGGCCAGGATCCTGAGCGGCGAAGAAGGGACGGCTCGGCTGACGGCAGCGTATCAGGAGCGCTACGCCAAGGCCGGGGTGGAACTGAGCCAGGAGGAAGCCCTGGACGAGGCGGCAGCGGACTTTACCGAGGCCATGACGGAGGACCCCGCTCTGTTCCGCCGCCTGGCCGAAGAAAACCCCGGCCCGGCCCGAAAGCTGGTGGAGGCCGTGAAAACCTTCCTGCGGAAGATCAAGTCCGTCTTCCAGGGCAACCGCCACCGCCAGGACCAGGCCGCCGCCGAAGCCTACGGCGTGACGGTCCGGCAGCTGGAGCAGGCCGCCAGGCTCTGGGAAAAGGCCCTGACCGCCAGCAGCAGGACCGCCCAAGCACAAAAAACCACCGAAGCCAAGAACGGCAACGGCGGCAAGCGGTATTCCATTGACCCGGACTTTGGTGGGAAGATCTCGGCCTGGGACCGGGCCGGCCGACCGGAGGGCGAGCGCTTCACCCTGGGCAGCACGGGACCGGTGCTGCAAGGCCTGGGCGCGATCGAGAGCGACATCTACATGAACGGGGACAAGATCCGCAAGATCCTGCACGACCACCCGGAGATGACGCTGCGGGAGATCCGGCGCATCCCGGAGATCTTGGAGGACCCGGTGCTGATCCTGAAAAGCAAGAACGTGGGTCGAGGGAGCAGACAGAACACAAGACTGGTGATCTTTGGGAGCCTGAAAGCACAAAATGGCTCCCCTGTGTTGGCGGTTTTGGATCTGCGCCCCCGAGAGCACGGGTTTGTCCTGAACGACATGCAGAAGGTGAGCAGCGCATACACGAAGGATAAGAACCCGCTGGAGTTTATCAGAAGCAGCGACGTATTGCATGTGGACGCAAAGAGAACCATCCCGTTGCTTCGGTCAATAGGCTTCCAAATGCCTATCGAGCTGCAACAGGATGGTTCTATGGGAAGTATATCATACAAGCAAAGAAGTGTCAAGATAGAAGGTGAGCCATTTTCCCAGGTGGTGGAACTTTCTGGGGAAAGTGGGGAAAGACTGTCGCTGACGGGAGAGAACCTGCTGGAAGCAGAGGCACGGGCCAAGGCGCTGGAGAAGGAGAACGCCGTCTTGCGGGAGCGGGTGGAACACTTTAAGAACCAGCTGCGACAGACGGAGGTGCCGACGGTGGACCGGGCGCAGGTGCGCAAGCAGGCCCGCGCCCTGGCCAAGCGCTACCAGGCCACGGTGACGGTGGACGAGCTATCCGCCCGCTTACAGGACCTGTATGACCGGATGACGCAGGAGAAGCACATGAGCTGGGAGGTAGCCTACCAGGAGGCGAAGACCATCGCCCAGGACCTGGCCGAGAGCGCCGTGACCCTGAACGACGGGCTGTATCAGGAATATGCCGAGCTGCGCAGCTACCTGAAAAAGACGCCCCTTCGCATCTCGGAGGAAGAGAGCCACGACATCCCGGACTACAACAGCTGGCGCAAGCATTACCTGGGCAAAGTACGCATCGGCAAGGGGAAGACGAACGTCGACCAGGTCTACCAGGAGCTGAGCCAGATGTGGCCGGAGCTTTTCCCCCAGGAGGGGACGGAGGCGGCCCCGGTGGCCCCCTCGGACCAGCTGCTGCACATTGCGCAGGTCGCAGGAGACCTTTACAGCGTGACGGAAGAGAACCCTTACAGCGGGCAGATGGAACAGATCACGGCGGAGATCGCCAACGACGTGATGGCCTCGTTCTTTGAGGTACCGCAGGCGAAGAAGACCTTTGCCGACAAGCAGCAGGCCAAGCTGGAGGCGGAGATCGCCAAGGGCCGGGCGCGGACCCGGCAGGCCGTGGCGGCGGAGCGGGAGGCCCGGCAGCGGGAGATCAAGAAGATCCGGGACAAATACTGGGACCAACGCCACGAGGACCTGGAGAACCGGACGGCGGCGGAGCTGCGGGGGCGGATCCTGCGGCACACGCAGAAGCTCTCCCAGAAGCTGCTGAAGCCGACGGACAAGCAGCACGTCCCGGAGGAGATGCGCTTTGCCGTGGCGGGTGTCCTCGACAGCATCAATCTGACCAGCGCCTACGTGATCGACCCGGACACCGGGAAGCGGAAGAAGGGGGACGAGGGCGACCCCGTGAAGATGACGGAGAAGTGGCTGGAGCTCAAGCACGCCTATGAGAAGATCCAAGCGGGGAAGACGGAGCTGGACAACTGGGTGATCGACCCGGACCTGCTGGAGAACCTGAGCGAGCTGAAGGAGCTGGGAGACGTGCCCATCATGAAAATGAGCCGGAAGCAGCTCGTGACCGTCTGGAACACCCTAAAGGCCGTGGAGGCCAGCATCCTGAACCAGGACAAGGCCTTTGGCAAGGCGAGATTCCACAGCATCAGCCAGGCGGCGGCGGACCTGCGCACGGAGAACCGGGGCAAGCGGGAACACCGGAGCCTGCGCGGCAAGCTGGGAGAAGTGGGGACGGACATGATGACGCCGCAGGCCTTTTTCCACCGGCTGGGGAAGACGGGCGACGAGATCTTCCGGATGCTGCGCAACGCCCAGGACGAGTACATCACCCTGCTGGACGGCGCACAGAAGAAGACGGAAGAGCTGCTGAAGGACCACAAGGCCAAGGTGAAGCAGTGGGAGAAGGAGACGCAGACCTTCCAGCTGCACAGCGGGGAGAAGCTCACGCTGACCACGGCGCAGATGATGAGCCTTTACGAGCTGATGAAGCGGCCCCAGGCGCGGGAGCACATCCTGCTGGGCGGCATCCGGCCGGAGAACCGGGCGCAGGGCCTGCGGGACACGACGCCGGCGGAGCCGGTCAAGCTGGATTTTGGGGACTGCGTGCAGATCTCCCTGAAGCTGACCGAGGCGCAGAGGGACACGGCGGACGCCTTGCAGCAGTACATGGCCAAGGACCTGGCCAGGGAGGGCAACCGGGCCAGCATGGAAGTCTACGGCTATGAGAAATTCAAAGAGAAGCATTACTTCCCCATTCACGTAGACCAGAACCAGGTGGCCAAAGACAACGCCAAGGAAGCCAAGGCCCAGACCATTGCCGGGCGAGGGCATACGAAAGGGACCGTCCCCAAGGCCAACAACGCGGTGATGCTGGACAGCGCCTTCACCGTGTACGCCAACCACGTCAACGAGATGCTGACCTACGCGGCGTGGCTGGGGCCGATGGAGAACCTGAGGCGCCTGCAGAACTACGTTTACCGGGACGAGGACGGGCAGCGGACGGGCACGACGCGGGCCGTGATCGAGCGGGTATTCGGCCGGACGGGGAACCGGTACCTGGACCAGCTGGCGGACGACCTGAACCAGGGGATCCCGGCCAGCAACTCCGGCAACATCTTCGAGCGGCTGACGGCGAACTATAAGGTGGCGTCGGTCTCGGCCAATATCCGGGTCTTTGCCCAGCAGCCGAGCGCAGTGCTGCGGGCGCTGGACCAGGTGAGTCCGGGGGACTTTTTGCTGGGCCTGGCCCGGACCAAGCCGGGGACCTGGAAGAAGGTGATGAAGTACGCGCCCATCGCCCGCTGGAAGGACTGGGGCTACTTCGACATCCACACGGGCCGGCAGGTGCGCAACGTGCTGCTGAACGACGACAAGGCCACGGACCGGGTCAAGGAGGCGCTGATGGCCCCGGCGGGGACGATGGACTCCCTGGCCTGGTCGGGCCTTTGGAACGCCCTGGAGGCGGAGACCCGGCGGAAGCACCGGGAACTGGAAGCGGGGAGCACGGCCTTTTACCAGGCGGTCGCGGAGCGGTTCAACGAGGTGATCGACCGGACGCAGGTGGTGGACGGCGTATTGCAGCGGAGCCAATTCATGCGCAAGCCGGACAGCCTGAGCAAGATGGCGACCGCCTTTATGGCAGAACCGACGAAGACCTACAACCAGTTCATGGGCGCGGTGTATGACCTGCAGCAGGCGCAGAAGCCAAAAGAACGGGTGCAGGCGATGCGGCGCATGGGCAGGACCTGCTTTGCGCTGACGGCCTCGATCGTGGTCAACGCCGCAGTGGGCCAGGCCTTCATCGACGCGCTGCGGGACGACGATGACGACGAGGACTATTGGGAGAAATACCGCCAGGCCCTGACCGGCCTGGAAGGGGACGAGGAGACGCTGGGGGAGAAGCTCAAGGGCATCGCGAGCGGCGACCTGGCGAGCGACTTCCTGCCCTGGAACTACATCCCCTTTGTCAAGGACGTGGCTTCCATCCTGGAGGGCTACACGGCCAAGCGCATGGACATGGACTCCATTTCAAAATTCATCAAGGCGATGACGAACGCGATGAAAGCCATGCAGGGGGACGGGGCGCTGACGCGGAAGAACGCGGTGATCACCATGCTGGCGGAGGCCGGGCGGCTGACGGGCTGGCCGGTGGCGAACATCAAGCGGGACATAGAGGCGATCTACCGGACGTGGCTCAACGGCCGGGGGGATCTGGACGGCATTTATGAGATGAACAAATTCCTCTACGCCATGAACGAGAAGAACGCCGGGCGATTCTTTGACCTGGCGGCCAAGGCCAAGGAGCAGGGGAACGACGCACTGCTGGACCGGATCGAGGCAGACCTGCGGGCGGCCCTGCCCGACCTGAGCGCGAAGGAATTTGACAAGAAGCTGGAGGGCAAGGAGAAGACAAAGGTGCAGGAGAGCGACGCCTACACCGAGAGGAAGGACACGCTCTTGCAGCCGCTGCTGGAGCACCTGAACGGGTCCGAGGCCTATGGGAAGCTCAGCGACGAGCAGAAGAAGTATGTGCAGGAGACCCTGGAGGGCTACGCCAAGGGCGTGGCGACGTATGAAGCATCGAACGGAGAGATCGCGCCGAGCGAGGCGGTGCAGAAGCTGATGGCCGTGGCCAACGCGGGGCTGGACGTGACGGACTTCGTGACGCTGAAGGCGCTGACGAAGGATCTGGGATCCGTGAAGGACCCCAAGACGGGGAAGACCATCGAGAACTCCAAAAGTACGCTCATCCGCAAGGCCGTGGAGGAGTCCGGCATTGCGATCCCGGAGGACCAGAAGGCGGACGTGCTGGATCTGCTGGGCGTGGGCAAGGAGATCCGGAACATCCAGGACAAGTATTTCTGGAAGTACACGGTGCCGATCCTGGAAAAGCAGGCCGGGGGAGAGAACTACTATGCGGAAGCAGAAAAATGGGTAGAAGAACAGGACGCCATGACCGCCAGCCAGCGGGCAGCGGGCAGCGACGATGGGACCTATCACTACGGTGTGGTAGGGGCACATGTTAACTCGAATTATGGGTGGCGGCTGCATCCGATCACGCATGACTACAGATTCCACCACGGCGTGGACATCCCGGCCCCGACCGGGACGAACATCGGCGCAGCCCGGAGCGGCACCGTGATCGAGGTGGGCAGCACCGCAGCCCGCGGCAACTACATCAAAGTACAGCACGACGATGGCCTGGTGACGCTGTATCAGCACTGCAACTCGATCCTCGCGCAGCAGGGGGACAAGGTGGCCCAGGACCAGACCATTGCCACGGTGGGCAGCACCGGGAAAGTGACCGGCCCGCACCTGCACCTGGAGGTTTGGAAGAACGGCAAGGACGTGGATCCGATGCAATACCTGGGCAAATAACAGGCGTGCGCACCGCCCCGATGCGGTATGATGGGAGCCAGAAAGGGGGTGAGAGGGCATGACGGAGACTGTTGTGACGGCGCTGATCACCGGCGGGGTGACGCTGCTGGTGTGTCTGCTGACGAACCACTACCAGCAGAGCCGGGTGATGGCCATTTTGCAGGTGAAGCTGGAGGAGCTGACCCGGCAGGTGGACAAGCACAACAGCGTGATCGAGCGGACGTACCGGCTGGAGGAGAGCGTGGCTCTGCACGAGGAAAAGATCAAGGTCGCCAACCACCGCATTGACGACCTGGAGCGGGGAGGAGAGACGGCATGAAGCAGCTGCTGAAGCTGGTGGACGTGAAGAGTCTGGTGACCCTGGCCATGACCGGGGCCATGATCGCGCTGCTCTTTGCGCCGGTCCAGCCGAACCCGGAGGCACAGAGCCTCTTTTGCACGGCCTACGGGGCCATTATCACGTATTTTTTCACCAAGCGAGACGAGAAAGACCAGAAAAACCAGAAAGACCAGGAAGGAGACACACCATGAAGAACACCATCAAGAGAGACAAGCTCGGCGCTGTGATCGCCCCCACCACCAAGGAAGAGAACGTATTCTGGGCCAACCGGAAGGAGATCATGGCCAAGAGCAAGGCGGAGGGCCGTGACCTGGACGCGACCGCCTCGAAGTGGGCGCATGAGAACGGCATCCAGGTCGGCAGCTCCGCCTACCGACTGCACATGGACCACCTGAAGCTCCTTGAGAACCGGAACCAGGGCAAGGGCATGGACGACTGGAAGTGAGACCATGAACACCAGACCCGTCAGCTATCTCCAGACGGACCCCCGATGGGGGTCCCTGGATTATTCGGCGAAAGGGGAGAAGACGACCATTGGGGCCTCTGGCTGTGGGCCGACCGCCATGGCGATGGCCCTGGCGACCTGGGCGGACCCCAAGATCACACCGAAGACCGAGTGCGCCTGGGCGCTGGCGCATGGGTACAAGGCCCCGCACCAGGGGACCTATTACGGCTATTTCGCCCCGGCGGCCAAGCGCTTCGGCCTGACCTGCAAGATGCTCAACGGGGCCAATCTTTACGGCAAGCCCAACAGCCCCTACCACGCCCAGGCCAAGGCCGCCGTGGACCGGGGCGATCTCGTGATCGCCTGCATGGGGCGCGGGCTTTGGACGTCTTCCGGGCATTTTGTGCTGGTCTGGAAGATCCAGGGGAACGTGATCTACATCAACGACCCGGCCAGCACCCGTGACGTCCGCACCCAGGGCGACTATGCGCTCTTCAAAAGCCAAGTGAAGTATTACTTTGTTGTGGAGCGGCCGGCCAAGCCGAAGCCCACCAAACCAGAACAGGAGGAACGCATGGACACCGACAAGCTGATCGAAAGCATGACCGACGAACAGGCCTACACCCTGCTGGAAAAGGCCATGCGCCACGCTGAGACGATGCTGGAGCCCGTATGGAGCCGAACAGACGGCTACTGGGCAGCGGCAAAGGACAAGGGCGTGATGAACGGGGAAGGCCCGGAGCGGCCCGTGAAGCGGGACGAGCTGGCCGCTGTGTTGGGGCGGCTGGGGCTGCTGCGATGAACTGGCTGGGCGGTTTAGCCGGCCTGCCGGCATCGTCTGCGGATGGAACATCTGAATAGGCATAGAAAGACCCGGCTTGTCTCGTAGGAGGCAGGCCGGGTCTTTTGGCATTTTTAAAGAAAAAGAAACTAGAGGACTGTCTTTCAACAATCCTCTAGTTCGATGGTTAATGCGAATACGTTACGAACGATAAAAATTAGTTCGTATCGGCGCATTATGGTCCGAGTGTTGAGATTCGAACTCAAGGCCTCTTGAACCCCATTCAAGCGCGATACCAAACTTCGCCACACCCGGATCTTTCTTGGATGACCAACGCAGCTGCATCAGTCAGCTTTCTTATGATAGCACGGGGTGAGACAAATTGCAAGCCTTTTTTTCAAATTTTAGAAAAAAGTTGCCGGAATGGGACGGCTTACCGGGCTCTGCCGTGGATCACGGCGTCCAGCGCAATCTGGGACCAGGTCTCCAACCGGTTCCGCACGGCGTCCAGCTCTGCGGGGGTGGCCCAGGTGCCGGACATTTTTTCCGTCTCCCGGACGGTGACCTCGCCGTCGGTCTCCAGGACGTAGACCAGGGCCGCGTGATAGTCGCTGACCCCGCCGGTGGTTTCGTTGAGCACACCGACGCAGGTCAGGGCGCGGAGGTCGGAGACGTCCACCTCCTCCGCCAGCTCCCGGCGCAGGCCGGCCTCGATGGGGTCGGCAGCGGCCTCTTCCGTGGGGTTGATGTGGCCGCCGACGCCCAGGGAGAGCTTGTCGTGCAGCCGGGTCTCCGTCTGCTTTTTCAGCCGCCGCAGGAGGAAGTAGGCGTCCCCCCGGCGGAGGAGGACGTAGGGGATGATCTGCTTGACCGTGGCGTCATACTCGGCCTGCACACGGGGCAGAAAAAAGTGTTGGTCTACGATGAAGCGGCGGATGGCCTCGATGCCCTCCGTCGTAAAGGTTTGGCCGCCTAAGCGGGCTTCCAGCGCCGCCCGGTCCACCACGAGAACTTGTTCCATCAGGCTCCCTGCTTTCTGGGTCAAAGATTAAGATACAATATAGTATACCAGATTTTCCGCCCCAAGGAAAGAGAAAGATCCCGTTGGAAGCGCCTTCTTTGGGTTCGGGTTTCTTCGACGCCCTTCGACAGCCCTCGTGGGTCCTGTGTGCTAGCATGGGACCAGGAGGTGTACCCATGCGAAGGATCGTTGCTAGTATGCTCTTGCTGCTTACGCTCCTCCTGGCAGGCTGCTCCCAGCAGATGCTCAGCGAGGACGAGCTTTCGGCCCTCAAGGACGAGGCCTATCAAAGCGGCGTGGCCCAGGCCCAGGAGGACGCGAAGGCCGAGGCCGAGGCGCAATACCAGAAAGGCTATGACGAAGGCCAAGCCAAGGCGGAAAGCGATGCCCAGGCGGCCTACGACAAGGGCTATCAGGAGGGCTACGACAAAGGCAAGGAGGAAGCCGAAGCCGCCGCCCAAGCCGAGAAAGAGACCGCCGCCGCGTCGTCCGGCCAGACCAGCCGCAGTGTTTCCGCAGGCGGCACGTCGTCCAGCTCGGACAGCAATTCCGTGACCGTGTACGTCACGAACACCGGCTCGAAGTATCACATGGCAGGCTGCCAATACCTGCGCCAGAGCCAGCACGCCCGGACGCTCTCGCAAGCCAAGAGTGAAGGCTACACGGCCTGTTCCCGTTGCCACCCGCCCCAGTGAGAGGGGAGAATGTTCCAACGCCCACCGCCCCAGCGCCAAGAGAACGGCGTGGGGCGGTGGGCGTTTCTTTTGTCGCTCGATGCCTCCCCTGAAAGGGGTCAAACTGTCCAGGGGACAGTTTGATTCAGTCTCATGCGAAGCACCTTAAACAGGGGACCGCCGTTAGGCGGTGGAGAGGTACGCCCCCGGCGTCAACGCTGGGGATTGCGGTTCCTAAGATGCCATAGATGGCCCTTCGGGGATAACCCCTCAGTCCGCTTCGCTGACAGCTCCCCTTTCAGGGGAGCCATCATTTTGGGGGGAATTCAGCCGCAGCAGCACGACGCCCAGCACCAGACTCAGCATTTCCCCGATGAACGCTGCCCACCAGATCATGGTCCCGGCACCCAGCAGGTACAGGGCCATCACCGCCGCGGGCAAGAGCACGAAGCCGCGCCCCAGGGAGAGAAGGGCGGAGGCCCCGGCCTTGCCCAGGGCGGCGAAGTAGCCGGCCAGCACGATGGTGATGCCCGCAGGAAGATAGGACAGGGCATACAGTCGGAGGGAAGCAACTGTTTCATCAAAGAGAGCGCTGCCGTCGCTGAGCAACAGGGAGACGATGGGGCCGGGGCAGAGCTGGCAGACGACCTCCACCAAGACCCCGACCACCAGCACGGACAGGATCGTCCGGCGCAGATAGAGCTTCAGGCCCTCCCGGTCGCCCTCGCCCACGGCCAGGCTCACCAGGGGCATCATGCCCTGGGCGATGCCCTGCATGATCATGGAGACCATCAGGCTGAAGTAGGCGATGACGGCGAAGATGGGCAGGCTGCTCTCGCCCAGCATTTTGGCGATGACGTGGTTATACAGCAGGGTCAGAAAGCCCAGCATCAGCTCAATGGAGCAGTCGGCAATGCCCAGGGGCATGATCTGCTTCAGCTCGCCCAGGTGGGGCTTGAATTTCCGGAAGCGCAGGTTGGACTTCCCGGACAGAAAGTACCGCAGGAAGAAGAGCAGGCTGCCCAGCTGGGCCAGTCCCGTGGCCAGGGCCGCGCCAAAGACGCCCCAGTGCCAGACCATGATGAAGAGATAGTCCAGCCCCACGTTGATGAGGAAGCTGATGCCCACGCCGAACATGGCCAGGTGGGGGGCACCGTCCACCTTCACCATGACCTCCAGGCAGTAGGAGAGGATGAAGCACAGGGAGAACAGACAGACCACATGCAGATACTGTGCGCTGTACCCAATGGTCTGCGGCCCGGCCCCCAGGAGGGCGGCCAGCGGCTCAGCGAAGATCGCAACGGCGATGGTAATGAGCACAGACAGCACGACGATGACCGCCGCAGTCTGGGAAAAGATCCGCTCCGCCCGGTCGTGCTTCCCTTCACCCAACGCGAACGCGCAGAGGGTGGAGGTCCCCATCGAGAGCAGGATGGCGACGCCGGAGAGAAAATTGATAAACGGCAGGGCGATGTTGACGCCGGCCAAGGCCAGGTCGCCGACACCCTTGGAGACGAAGATGCCGTCCACGATGGTGTAAGACGAAAACAGCAGCATGGCGGACACCGAGGGCAGGACGTAATGCAGAAAGGATTTCCAGGAATGGCGGGGGGCAGACATGATATTCACCTCAAGTTAGTTTCCCATGCCGACGCTCCCTTGCGCGTCGGTGGTTTTTTTGGTATCCTTAGGATAAAGGATGGAGTTACCCCAGAGTCAAGGGGTTTCTGCAATTTTTTTGAAAAGGAGCTGTGGCATGGAAAAGCACACCTTCAAAACGGCGGAGTTCGCCGCCCTGTGCGGGGTCAAAAAAGACACCCTGCTGCACTACGACCACATCGACCTCTTAAAGCCCCAGCGGGTGGGGGAGAACGGCTACCGCTACTATTCTGCCCGCCAGCTGCCCACCTATGATCTCATCGCCGCCCTGCAACGCCTGGGTACGCCCTTGGCGGAGATCCGGGACTACCTCAACCGCCGCAGCCCCGAAGCCCTGCTCTCCCTGCTGGAAGAAAAAGAGGCCGCCCTGGACGCCGAGCGGCGGAGATTGGAGCAGATGGGGCGGCTGCTGGAGGACACCGTGGACAAGGTGCGCCAGGCCCGGTCCGTCCGCCCCGGCGACTTCTTCCTGGAGGAACAGCCGGAGACCCTCTGCGCCGTGGTGCCTGCGCCGAAGATCCACGATGAGACGTTTGATGAGGCGGTCTACCTTCTCCACGTCCGCCAGCTCCTGGCCTGGGCCAGGGCCAACGGCATCCCCTCCCAGGCCCCCGGCGACATCATCTGCCGGGAGACATTGGAGCGGGGGGAGGTGACGGAGGACTTCTATTATTGCCCCGTCCCTCCAGGGACCACGGGCTGGCCCACCCGCGTCCGCCCCGCCGGGACGTATGCGGTCCTGTGCCACCAGGGGTCCTATCAATCCGAGTACGACGCCAGCCGCGCCCTCGTCCGCTGGGTGCGGGCGCAGGGGTACGGCATTGCCGGGGACCTCTACGAAGAGGATCTGGTCAATTACAGCACCTCCCGTGACCCGGAATCTTATTTGATGAAACTCAGCCTGAACATTCGGAAATGACGCAAAAAACAGGCTCCCACGGCGAAAAACCGGGGGAGCCTGTGCTGTGCCTGCGAAAGGATTCAGGGCATCTCCAGCGCAAACAGCGCCGCGCCCAAGGCCCCGCAGAGCTGGGCATCAGGATGGATGTAGAGGGGCTGACCGATCTTTTCCTCGATGGCCCCGACCACGCCTTTATTCCGGGACACGCCGCCGGTCATCATGCAGGGGTGCGCCCCGCCGATGCGCCGGAAGAGGGCGGCGGCGCGGGTGGCGACGGACTGGTTCAGGCCGTGGACGATGTCCGGCAGGGCCTTGTTCTGGGCCACCAGGGAGACCACCTCGGAGTCGGCAAAGACGGTACACATGGAGGAAATGGTGATCTCCTCCTTCCATTTCAGGCCGATGGTCGAAATGTCCTCCAAGGAAATTTCCAGCGTCCGGGCCATCATCTCCAAGAAGCGCCCGGTGCCGGCGGCGCACTTGTCGTTCATGACGAAGTTGGACACGCTGCCGTCCGGCTCCACTTTGATGGCCTTGCTGTCCTGGCCGCCGATGTCGATGACGGAGCGGATGGCCGGGTTTAAGAAGTGGGCGCCCTTGGCGTGGCAGGTGATCTCGGTGACGGACTTGTCGCCGGTCTGGATGACCCCGCGGCCATAGCCGGTGGTGACGGTGGCGGTCAGGTCTTTTTCCGTCAGGCCCGCCTGCTGGAGCGCCTGCTCCAAGGCCCGCTGCGCCCCGTTGGAGGCCCCGGCCCCGGTGGGCAGGATGACCTTGGCCACGATGTTCTTGTCCTGGTCCAGGATGACCACGTCGGTGGTGGCGGACCCGCTGTCGATGCCGGCAAAATAGCCGTGCTTGTCCATAGTCGTTGCTCCTTTCTGGGTGGCGAAGCCCTCGGCAAAGGCGTCTAATCGGGTGCGCAGCTGCTCCCGGCTCTGGGTGGTGCCGTCCGACTCGATCTTGAGCAGGGGGACGGAGAGGTGATTGCGCAGGCCCGCATACTCAAAGCCGTAGTAGTCGCAGAATTGCAGGGTGTGATACACCACGCCCTCCAGGCCGGGGGCGTGGAAGAGCTGCTTCCGGGCCGTGTTGTCCGTCATGCGCATGCAGGGCAGCTGGCCCAGGAGCCGGCGGGCGTAGGCTTCCATCAGCACTGCAAACTCCGCCTGGTCCTCCGGGGCGACCACCGAGCGGTTGCTGGCGCAGGTGAGGTTTTCCACCGGCAGGGGCATCGTCTCCTCCACCAGGGAGAAGAGGTGGGCGCCCATCTTCGCGCCGATCACGGCGATGTGCGGGTCCGTGCGGGGCGTCGTGGGGGCAAAGGCGGCAAAGAAGGCGTTCTTGTCAAACTGCGTGCCCTTGTACTTGCCATAGGCCTCGGCCAGGTCCATGAGCTGGTGCTTGGCGTGGTCCACGGAGCAGCCGGACTTGCCGTGTAAAATATCGAGTAGATAAAGAAAATCTAAATTCCCGAACTCCTTCAGGATGTCATAGGTCCGCCGGATCGTATCGCAGCAGTTGACCAGCACGACCTCTTTCACATGCCCGGCCATGACCGCCTGAATGACGGACTTGCCGAACCCGCAGAGGTTGGGGTGGGCCACTTGGTCGGAGAGGTCGAAGGCGTCCGGGGCCTCGTCCAGCAGGGCACATTCTCCGCCCAGGGCGGTCAGCAGCTCCACGGGCGTGTATTTACAAACGTGATAGGTGATGCTCATGCCATGCCCTCCAATACTTCCAGAAAGGCTTCCACGCGGGTGGCCGCCTGGCCCTCGCCGCCGAAGCCGCGGTCACAGCTGTCGCCGTCCAGGAGCAGAGTGGGCAGGCCGGCCTCCTCAAAGGCCTTCTTGCCCAGCCTAGCCCCGCCCAGGGTCATCTTGCAGCCCCAGTGGCAGAACCAGACCATGCCGTCGGCGTCCACGGTCTTGGCCATCTCCAGCGCCCGCTGGATGCGACGCTCCACCGGCCCGTTGAAGGGGGAGTAGACCAGACGCTTGGCCATGGCCTCGTAAGGCTTGGCGGGGTCGGCGTCCACGATGCCCTCATAGCTCATGTCACAGGCGGCGATCTGCACCCGTGCGGTGCGGCTGAAGAGCGCCCGCAGGGGCGTGATCCAATAGGGCGTGGTGTGGATCCAGACCAGCTGCTTGCCCGTGGCCGGGGGGGCCGTCTCGATCTCACGGGCCAGCTGGCGGGCGTAGGCCTCCACCTCCGGCAGACCCAGGAGGAAATGGAAGGCGGCGGTGCGGAGCAGCTCGCTGGTCAGGTCGCTCAGGATCTGCTTGCCCGCCCGCTTCTGCAAGCCCTGCTGGAACAGGCGCATGGTCCGCTGGCTGCGGGCCACGGTCTGAGCAAGCTGGTTCTCGTCGATGGGCTGTCCCGTCTGCCGGGCGATGAATTTTCCCATCTCCCGCAGCTGGTCGGCCACATACTGCACGGCCTGGGGGGAAGGCTCGAAGGGGACATCAATGGAGAAATGGGGCACGCCGTAAAATTCCGACAGATAGCGGAACGTCAGCTGGTTGGCGTCGCAGGCCAGGGAGGTGGAGAGAATAAAGCGGGGCTTGGGCATCAGCCCCATCTGGGCCGCCCCGATGAAGACTTTATGATAGGAACATAGGCTGGCGGGGATGCCGATGTCCTCGGCCTGGTGCAGGTACAGCTGCTCGGCCTTGGAGCCGGAGAGGTAGCTGGAAAACCCCTCGCAGGAGTAGGGGTGCAGGCCCAGGGGGTGGAGCATCTCGCAGGGGGTGAAGAGGCTGACCATCACGTTCCCCTGGGGCTTGGTGAGGCAGTTCACCATGGCCTTGTTCACGGTCTGGAACAGCATTTTATCGGACTGGGAGGCCCGCTTTGAGGCGAGCTTGTTTTTCAGTCCGTTGGCCTGAAACCCCGCCGCCAGGAGCTTGCGGGCTTTTTCGGGCTTGGCTTCGGACAGAGCGCCGACCTTGGCGCCAAAGGTTTCGATGAGATCCATAGATCCTCCTCGTTGCTTTTTTAATGTAGTCGGTGGGGGTGGGCCTTCCCGCCGGTGCTGAGGTTCCGCAGGAAGCGCCAGATATATTTCAGCATATCCCGCCGGGTCTCCGGGGGCAGGGCGCGGTAGGCACCCAGGGCGGCCAGGGCGGTGTCCGCCCAATGCTCGGACAGCTCCGAGAGCGTCTCGGCCTGGGCCGCAGAGAGCAGGGAGAAGAGCACGTCGGTAAACTCCGCCCGCTCCGCCGGGGCCATGGAATCCACCCAGCCCCGGAAGCCGTCGGCCTCCCGCTGGGCCTGCCGGGACCGGCGGGAGAGAAAGCGAAAGGACCCGCTGTGGACCTCCCAGGTAAAGGGGTCGTGCTGCCCTGCCGTCCCGTGACCATGGCTCTTGACGGTTCTGGCCCGTGGGTCCTGGTGGAGCAAGGCCCCGACCAGCGAGGCCTGGGGGACGTAGGTCACGATGCGGGGGGCCAGCCCGCGATAGGCCGGCGTGTGGGTCAGGTCCCGGTGAAAGCCGGGGCCGTCGTTGCTGTAGACCATGAGGATACGCCGCCGGAGGAGCGCCGGGGCGTGGACCGCGGCCCACACCGCCAGGTTCCCGCCCTTGGAGTGGCCGCCCAGACGGAGCTTGCCGGGATATTTCGTCGCCACGCGCACCAGGTAGTCCAGTGCCAGCCGCTGCGAGGGAACAGAGGGGGAGTAGCTCATGGCGAAGCACTCCTTCCACCCGGCCAGGGTATCGTCGGTCCCCCGGAAGGCCAGGAAGAGGGTGCCGTCCGGCAGACGGTAAGTCAGGGCCGCAAACTGCGTGTCCTGGTCTGCCACCGTCTCCATGCACCCCAGGGCCAGGGCGCGGAAGCGGGGGCTGCGGGCCGCCTCCACGACCAGCTCCGGGGTGTGGGGGGACATGAGCAGGCCCATGTCATCCCAACCAGGCTGTTGGATCAGCTTTTCCACGGCCTGGGAAAAGGACAGCCACACACCGCTCTCCACCCCCGGCAGCACCCACTCGAAGGGGTCGTAGGCGCACAGGGAGAGGATCAGATTATCCACCGGACCAAAGGAGGCGGCCCGAAACGGCAGCCTGCCCCGGCGGCGGAGATAGGTCAGACAATTTTCAAACGCCACATCCATCTCCTCCTTCGTTTTCATGGCTTTCCGAGATAGGATATCGGTTTTGCAAGTAAGCTGCATCAAAAAGAAAGTATAGCATAAAAGAATTCGGAAGGAAAGGGAGAAGTCGCCAAAAACACACCAAAAAAGGGAGGAAAAAAGGACGGACTTCCCAGCCGGGAAATCCGTCCTTTTTGGGGGATCGGGAAAAGCGGAACTTACGCGTTCTTGAGGAACTTCTCCAGCCGGTCCATGCCTTCCTTGATGTTCTCCATGGAGACGGCGAAGGACCAGCGGACATAGTTGGGGGCACCGAAGCCCGTGCAGGGGACCACGGCCACCAGACCCTCCCGCAGGAAAACGCGGGCGAAGTCATCGGCGTCGTGGATCACGTCGCCGTAGAGGGTCTTGCCGATGAGCTGATCCAGGTTCATCAGCATGTAGAAGGTAGCCTCCGGGCGGACGGGGTGGACGCCGGGAATGGCGGACATGCGCTCGTAGAGGTAGTTCCGGCGGGTCTCAAAGGCCTGCCGCATGACCTCGATCTCATCCTGGGAGCCGCTGAAGGCCTCGGTGGCGGCGGCCTGGGCGATGGAACAGGTGCCGGAGAGGCTGTGGCTGAGGTAGTTGCTCATGACCTGGACGATCTCCTTGCTGGCCGCGGCAAAGCCGATGCGCCAGCCGGTCATGGCGTAGGTCTTGGAGGCGCCGCCCACCAGGATGGTGCGGGCCTTGATCTCCTTGCTCAGGGTGGGGAAGGAGACGAACTCCTTGTTGTCAAAGACCAGCTTGCTGTACATCTCGTCGGCGATGACGTACAGGTCGTTGTCCAGGCAGACCTGGGCGATGTCCTCCAGGTGCTCCCGGCTGTAGATCATGCCGGTGGGGTTGGAGGGGCTGTTGAGCATCAGGGCCTTGGTCTTGGGGGTGATGGCGGCCTGGAGCTGCTCCGGGGTCAGGTTGAAGCCGTTCTCCTCCGTGGTGGTGACGACCACGGGCACGCCGCCGACCATTTTAATGAGCTCATAGTAGCTCACCCAATAGGGAGCGGGCAAAATCACCTCGTCGCCGGGGTCGATGAGAGTCTTGAGGGCGACATAGAGGATGGGCTTGCCGCCGCCGCTGACAACGATCTCCTCCGGCGTGTAGTCCAGGCCCCAGTCGGCGTCCAGCCGGTCGGCCACGGCCTTGCGCACGGCGGGGGTGCCGGGAGTGGGGGTGTATTTGGTCAGGTTTTCCTGGATCGCGCGGATCCCGGCCTGCTTGATGTGTTCGGGAGTGGGGAAATTGGGTTGACCGACGCTGAAGCCGATCACGTCGATGCCCTCGGAGCGCATCTTGTTAAACTGGGTGTCAATGGCCAGAGTGGTGGATGCCCGAACAGACTGGGCAAGATTAGACAGTGCTTTCATAATAGCAGGCCTCCTGATTGATGTTTCGATTTTTTCAATGACACATTATAGTGAGAATCTTGCAGATTTGCAATAGATGATTGCAAAAAAATTTCGATTTCTGAAGAATTTTTTTCTGTGACTTTCATAAAGAGACAAAAAAACTCCCCCTCAGCCGGGCGGACCGAGGGGGAGTTGAGGTTAGCAAATGTTTACTTTTTCGGCCGTCTCCGCTCGTGGTTTTTCTGGTACAGATAATACAGTCCATCCAGCAGCAGGTTTTCGTCGATGAGGATCTTCCGCTTACAGTGCGGCTGGATCATTTCGGCGTTCCCGCCGGTCATGACGACCGTCGCCACGGGTTTGGCCTCGGCCTCCATGCGCTGGATCATGCCGTCGATCATGGCGGCGTTGCCATAGAGGACGCCGGAGCGCATGGCGTCGATGGTGGAGCGGCCAAAGATGGAGGGGGGCTGCTCCAGGGAGATGTGCGGCAGCTCTGCCGCCCGGCCGGAGAGGGCCTCCACGGCGATGCGGACGCCGGGGATGATGACGCAGCCCTTATAGGTGCTCTCGCTGAGGTAGGAGAAGGTGGTGGCCGTGCCCATGTCGATGACGATGATGGGCTGGGGATACTTCTGGATGGCCGCCACGGAGGAGGCCACGATGTCCGCGCCCAGCTGGTTGTGGATCTCGGCCAGAATGTTCATCCCCGTCTTGACCCCTGGCCCGACGATCATGGGCCGCACGCCGCTGAGCTGCTCCACGGCTCCGGCCATGGCGCTGGTCATGGGGGGCACAACGCTGGAGATCACCGCCCCGGTGATGCCTTGCAGGTCCGACTGGTAGAGGTGGAACATATCCAGCAGGTCGATGGCGATCTGGTCCCTCGTCTTGTTTTTGTCCGTCTTGAGCGAGCCCCGGAATTGGAGCTTGCCCTCTGGGGTAAACAGCCCCATGGTGATGGCGGTGTTGCCGATGTCGATGGTCAAGATCATTGCCGTGTCCCCCTGCTTCCCGTTCTTGCTGTCGTTGTTATCGTCATTATAGTAGGAAGCGGACAAAAAATCAACGGCAAAATATCGCCCCGTCTGTCACAGAATGATGCAGATAAGCCCGCCGGAGCCTTCGTTGAGGATGCGCTCCAGGGTCAGCCGCATTTTCTCGCGGGCGTCCTCCGGCATGTGCTTGAGCTTTGTCGCCAGGTCCTCGTTGATCAGCTCGTGGAACGACCGGCCAAAGATGTTGGATTGCCAGATCTTTTCCGGTGCCCCCTCGAATTCCTCCAGCAGGAAGCCGAGCATATCTTCGGACTGCTTCTCGCTGCCCACGATGGGGGAGACTTCCGCCTGAATATCCGCCCGGATCATGTGGATGCTGGGGGCCTTGGCCCGCAGGCGGACCCCGTAGCGGCCGCCCTGCTTGATGATCTCCGGCTGCTCCAACTCCAGCTCCTCGGCTTCGGGAATGACGATGCCGTAGCCCGTGGCCCGCACCTCCTCCATGGCGGCGGCGACCTTTTGGTGCTCGGCCTGGACCACGGCCAATCGTTCCAGCAGGGCCAAAAGCTCCCCGTCGCTGTGCAGGGCGAAGCCCGTCTGCTGGGAGAGGGTGTCATAGAACAGACTGCGGGGCAGCTCCAAGCGGGCCTGACAGCAGCCGGAGCCGAGCTTCATCCCCGTGACAGAGGCCCCTGTGACCAGCTCGCACTGCCCCATCGCTGCCACCGCCGGCTTGACATCCCGGATGCGGACGAGCTTCCCCGCCTGGGCACGGATGGCCTGGAAGAGGGCCGTGCGGATGGGATGCTCCGTCGGCAGCGTCTCCACCCAGTCGGGCAGGAAAAGCTGAAGTTCTTCCAGGGGAAACTCATAGAGGACGGCCTGGATGATCTCCGTCACCGCCTGCTGGTCCAGGTCCAGGCAGCTGACCGCCAGGCAGGTCACGTCATACTGCTCAGCCAGCTTGGCCCGCAGCTTCTGGGCCGCCTCCCCCTGGGGGTGGGCGGAGTTGAGCAGGATGAGAAAGGGCTTGCCCAGCGCCTTCAGTTCTTCAATCACCCGCCCCTCGGCCTCCGGGTAGGCCTCCCGCGGCAGGTCGGTGATGGTGCCGTCGGTCGTGATGACGATGCCGATGGTGGCGTGCTCGGCGATCACTTTTCGGGTGCCGATCTCGGCGGCCTCCGCCATGGGGATCTCCTGGGGGAACCAGGGGGTGTGGACCATTCTAGGCTCCCCGTCCTCCAGCTGCCCCACGGCACCGGGGACCAGGTAGCCCACGCAGTCCACCAGGCGCACGGAAAAGGTCCCGCCCCCCTCCATGGCGATCTCCACGGCCTCCTCCGGCACGAATTTTGGCTCGGCGGTCATCACCGTCCGGCCCGACCCGCTCTGGGGCAGTTCGTCTCTGGCCCGCTGGCGGCGGTAGTCGTCGTCGATGCTGGGGAGGACCAGGGTCTCCATAAAGCGCTTGATAAAGGTGGATTTCCCCGTCCGGGCCGGGCCGACCACACCCAGGTAGATGTCCCCGGCCGTCCGGGCGGCAATGTCCTCATAAATGCTTGTCAGGGTGTTCATAGTCTGTCTCCTCCGTCTGGAACAAATCTGGTTTCGCTCGCTCCATGTCTATGCCTCCCCCTGAAGAGATAGACCGGGGGCGAAAAAAAGACAGGATTTGACCGGACAAGCTTCGACCCTTTTGGTCAAAGCCACAAATTCGACCTTCTTTACGCAGATTTAACAGAAACCATAGATTAGATTTAACCTTTCTTTTTTATAGTTTACGATGACGAGAAATGAAAACAAACGGAAACGCGCACAAATCGAAGCCAAGCGCAGCAAAGGAGCGTATCATACCATGGGCATCTCCAACGTGATCGCACTGCTCAGCGGCGTGGCCCTCTTCCTCTTCGGCATGACCCTCATGGGGGACGGTCTGAAGAAGGTTGCGGGCAACAAGCTGGAGCTGGTGCTGTATAAGCTCTCCGGCAACCCCATTAAGGGCGTCCTGTTGGGGACGGGCGTCACCGCCATCATCCAGTCCTCCTCAGCGACCTCCGTCATGGTCGTGGGCTTTGTCAACTCCGGCATGATGAAGGTCAAGCAGGCCATCGGCATCATCATGGGTGCCATTCTGGGCACCAGCGTGACGGGCTGGATCATCTGCCTGTCTGCCCTGGAGGGCGGCTCCGGCTGGGTGTCCCTGCTGTCCACGGCTACCCTCACCGGTGTGGTGGCCGTGATCGGCATCATCCTGCGCATGTTCTGCAAGAAGCAGTCCAAGGTGCACATCGGCGATATTCTCATGGGCTTTGCCGTGCTGATGTTCGGCATGCAGGCCATGAGCAGCTCTGTCGCCCCCTTGCAGGAGAGCGAAGCCTTTCTGCACATGCTCACCACCTTCTCCAACCCCATCCTGGGGATCTTGGTGGGTCTCATCTTCACCTGCGTGCTGCAAAGTGCCTCCGCCGCCGTGGGTATCCTGCAGGCGCTGGCGGCCACGGGCGTCGTCACCTTCTCCGTGGCCTTCCCGCTCATCATGGGCATCGCCATTGGCGCGGCCATGCCCGTGCTGCTGTCCTCCCTGGGGGCCAATGTGAACGGCAAGCGGACCGCCTTCGTCTACCTGCTCATCGACGTGCTGGGTGCCGTCATTTGGAGCGTGATCTTTTACGGCGTGAACAGCGTGGTGCACTTCGGCTTTGTGAGCGCTACTATGAACGCCGTGAGCATCGCCTTCCTGAACACCCTCTTCCGCTTTGCCACCGTCCTGATCCTCACCCCCTTCATCGGGACCATCGAGAAGCAGATCTGCAAGCTCATCAAGGACGACGAGCCGGCCGGTCCCGAACAGGAGGACTTCGCCCGCCTGGAAGCCCGCCTGATCGAGCACCCCGCCGTGGCCATCGAGCAGTGCCGCCAGGCCCTGAACAACATGGCCCTGGAAGCCAAGGCCAACCTGGAGGATGCCTACTATTTGATCGGCAACTACTCCGAGAAGCAGTTCCAGTTCGTGGCCCAGCGGGAAGACGTCATCGACAAATACGAGGATAAGCTCGGCTCCTACCTCATCAAATTGACGGGCAAGGAGCTGACCGAGCAGCAGAACCTGGACGTGACCAAGTTCCTCCACACCATCGGCGACATGGAGCGCATCGGTGACCACGCCATGAACATCGCCGAGTGCGCCAAGGAGATCCACGAGAAAAGCATCGTCTTCTCCGAGGGGGCCGAGCGGGAGCTTAAGACCATGTTCGCCGCCGTGCAGGAGATCACCTACAACGCCATCACCGCCTTCACCACCAACGACCTGGAGCTGGCCTACCGCATCGAGCCGTTGGAGGAGCTGATCGACTCCCTGTGCGACGAGATGAAGCTCCACCATGTGGACCGCCTCCAGCGGGGCATCTGCAAGCTCAGCCAGGGCTTTGTCTTCAACGACCTGCTCACCAACTACGAGCGGGTGGCCGACCACTGCTCCAACATCGCCGTGGCCATGATCGAGCTGGAGTCCGATTCCTTCGACACCCACCAGTACCTCATCAGCCTGAAGGACGTCCGCTCCCACAGCTTCGACCAGTATTATGAAGAGTACCGCAAGAAGTTTGCCCTACCGGACGACTGAGAAACAACTCCATAGAAAAACAACAAGCGAGCGTCGGGACTTCCGACGCTCGCTTGCTTTGGGGTTCAGATCAAATTTTAATAACCCAGGTCCTCGTCGATCAGAAGAACATGGGTCTCCTGCGCCCCGCCCAAGGGCTTCCAGACCACGGACAGCCCGTTGCAGATGCGCTGGGGGCTGTTGCAGTCGTAGCAGCGTAGCTCGTTCTTCACGCAGGGCGTCTCCCGGTTCAGGCGGCGGGCGTTGAGGGGCGAGGCGATGTTCCGCGCCCGCCAGAGGGCCTTGTCAAAGGTCTCGGCCAGCTTGTTGCGGCCCACGAGATAGTAGACGCGCTCATGGGCGCCGGTGGCGGCGGAGATGCGGTTGCCGGTGCCGTCGATGTTGATAAGCTCGCCGGTCTCCGCCAGGGCGTTGACGCTGGTGAGGTAGACCTGGGCCGTGGCGGCGTTTGCCAGGGTCTCCGGGCCGGGGGTGAGCCAGTGCCAGTAGACGGTGCTGGTCCGGGGAAGAAGTTCCTCCAGCTTCATGGCCTTGGCGGTCATGCTGCCGCCGATGCCGACGGTCTTGCCGGAACATTCCGCCGCCAGCCATTGGGCGGCGTCCTGGCCGGTGGCGAAGCGGTGGCAGTGGAAGCGGGCGCGGGTGAGGGCCTGTTCTACGCGGTCAAAGTTCATGGGGAAATGCCTCCTGTCTTGGGTGGGGTCAGGTGGTGGTGTCCAGGTCCACCAGGATGTTGTCGGTGCCGTTTTCTTCAAACTCGTTGATATAGGTCTCGATGCGTTGGGCCAGCTCCTCGCAGTTGGTCTCGTCGATGGGGGCGTCGTTCATGTCCCGGCGGGCCAGGTCCTCGGCCAGGATGTCGAAAAAGACGTTGTTCTCATACTCCATGATGGCCTCGTGGATGCCGCCCTCGACGAAGGCGCGGGAGGGGACGGTCTCGCCCCGATAGGTCTCGGCCAGGATGGGCATGCCCTCCTGCCGGGCCTTTTCAAACAGCAGGCTCTCTACCTGGTCATAGTCCCGGAAGCGGTCCTCTCCTCTGGTGGAGTTGAGGATCCAGTTGCCGATGTAGACCATGTCCAGCAGACGCCGAAATTCCTTTTTGCTCAGTTCCAGCTGCATACCTGTGACCTCCTCGCGGTGGGATTGGGGTGCGGTGTTCGCACTCTATCATAAGCCCGGCCGGGGCAAAAGTTGCCCGCAGCCCGGCGGGGTGTGCTTGTTGTTCACTTATTATAGTGTCCCCGACGGAGAATGTCAAAGGCGGAAGAGAGGAAATTGCCACGAATTCTCCCCCCAAAGCCCAGGAATTTCTCTGCCCTGTGCCCAAACAAGGGGGGCGGCCCACTTTACAATCCCCACAGAATCAGGTATAATCTTTTGTATTTGGTAAAAAGAACAAGGGGGGAGTCGAACGCATGGAAAAGCCAGTCATTATCTCCATCAAATCGACCCAAAATATGGATGGGCAGGAAGATACCATCGAGCTGGTGACCCAGGGGGTCCTCCGGCACAGCGAGGAGGAGGGCTTTGCCCTGGTCTATCCCGAAAGCGAGCTGACCGGCCTGGAGGGGACCCTCACCACCTTTCGCATCGCCCCCGACCGGATCACCCTCCTGCGGGAGGGGACCATCAACTCCGAGATGATCTTCGAGGAGGGGCAGAAGCATTTCTCCCTCTATGAGACGCCCTTCGGCGGCCTCATGCTGGGCGTGAACACCCACCGGGCCAAGGCCCGCATCGGGGAGGGCGGCGGCAGCCTCTCCATCCGCTACGCCCTGGAGGCGGACAGCCAGCTCATCGGGGAAAACGCCTTTGAGATCCAAGTAACTGAACCCACCCTGGACCAGCGGGCACCCCTGGACCAGGCACTTTGAACAAGAAAGAAAAGGTGACACAAGCGTTATGGCGAATTTGATTCAATCGGCAAAAGCTCAGGTCAGCCAGCTGACCGCCCAGGCCTACGAGGCGGCCGTCGCGGCCGGGGTCCTCCCCGCCGGGGTAGAGCTGAAAGGCTCCGTGGAGATCCCCAAGGACCCCCAGAACGGCGACTACGCCTCCTCCGTGGCCATGGCCGGGGCCAAGGCCATGAAGATGGCCCCCCGCGCCATTGCCCAGGCCCTGGTGGACCACATGGATCTTGCCGGCACCATCTTCTCCTCCGTGGAGATCGCCGGCCCCGGCTTCCTGAACTTCCGCCTGGGCCACAAGTGGTACGGCGATGTGCTGGCCGAGATCGAGAAGGAAGGCCCCCTCTACGGCCAGAGCGACGAGGGCCACGGGGAAAAAGTGATGGTGGAGTTCGTCTCCGCCAACCCCACCGGCCCCATGCACATGGGCAACGCCCGCGGCGGCGTGCTGGGCGACACCCTGGCCAACATCCTCCGGCGGGACGGCTGCGACACCTGGAAGGAGTTCTACGTCAACGACGCCGGCAACCAGATCCATAAGTTCGCCGTCTCCATCGAGGCCCGCTACTTCCAGATCCTCAAGGGCGAGGACGCCGTTCCCTTCCCGGAGGACGGCTACCACGGCGACGACATCAAGGAGCTGGCCCAGGCCTTCTACGCCGCGCACGGCGACAGCTACGCGGACGAAGACGAGCAGACCCGTCTCGACGCCCTGGCCGCCTTCGGCCTCCGGACCAACATCCCCAAGATGAAGGCCGACCTGCTGCGCTACGGCATCGAGTATGACGAGTGGTTCTTCGAGTCCTCCCTGCACGAGTCCGGCTATGTGGCCGAGACGGTCGGCCTGCTGACCGAAAAGGGCTGGACCTACGAGAAGGACGGCGCTCTGTGGCTCAACACCACCCAGCTCTTAAAAAACAAGTACCTGGCCGAGGGCAAGAGCCAGAAGCAGGTGGACAAACTGGACCTGAAGGACGACGTGCTCTGCCGCGCCAACGGCTTCTACACCTACTTCGCCGCCGACATCGCCTACCACCGCAACAAGCTGGAGGTCCGCGGCTTTGACAAGACTGTGGACGTCTGGGGCGCCGACCACCACGGCCATGTGGCCCGCCTGCAAGCGGCCCTGGACGGCCTGGGTCTGGACGGCTCCCACCGCCTCATCGTGGTGCTCATGCAGCTGGTGAACCTGCTCCAGGACGGCCAGCCCGTCCGCATGTCCAAGCGCTCCGGCAAGGCCATTGCCCTGCACGACCTGCTGGATGAGGTCAGCGTGGACGCCGCCCGCTACTTCTTCAACTCCCGCTCCGCCACCAGCCCCGTCGATTTCGACCTGGACCTGGCCGTCCGGGAGGACAGCGAGAATCCCGTGTATTATGTCCAGTATGCCCACGCCCGCATCTGCACCCTGATCCACCGCCTGGCAGAGGAAGGTCACGCCGTCCCCAAGGCCGCCGACACCCACGCCGAGCTGATGACCACCGAGGAGGAGACGACCCTCATCCGCACCCTGGCCCGTCTGCCGGAGGAGATCCACGCCGCCGCCCGCGACTACGACCCCTCCCGCATCAACCGCTACCTCACCGAGCTGGCCGGGGATTTCCACCGCTTCTACGGGGCCTGCCGCATCAAGGGAGAGGAGCCTGCGATCCTGGCCGCCCGCCTGAAGCTGGCCGACAGCGTCCGCTCCGTCCTGGCCAACGGCCTGGGCCTGCTGGGCGTGACCGCACCGGAGAAAATGTAATTTCTCCTTGACCATTTCTTAGACAGAACAAGACCCACGCTGTTGTCCGGGACCGGAGCAGCGTGGGTCGTTTGTTGTTCTTTTGTTGTTTGGATCAGACCGTCAGGCTTAAAAGCGTGCGTGTCCCGACCGCCGGGCTTCTGCGGCCACGGCATTCGCCACGGCGTCCGCCGCGGCCCGGTTCAGGGGGGAGGGGAGGATGTTCGTGGGGGAGAGCTCGCCTTCGGGGATCATGTCGGCCAGGGCCTTGGCGGCGGCGTACTTCATCTCCTCGGTGATCTGCACGGCCCCGCAGGAGAGGGCACCCTTGAACAGGCCGGGGAAGACCAGCACGTTGTTGATCTGGTTGGGGAAGTCGGACCGGCCCGTGCCGACCACAGCGGCCCCGTGTGCCAGGGCCACGTCGGGCATGATCTCCGGCACGGGGTTGGCCATGGCCAGCAGGATGGGGTCCTTGGCCATGCGCTCGACCATCTCGCCCGTCACCAGGCCGGGGCGGGAGACGCCGATGAACACATCGGCCCCGACCAAGGCGTCGGCTAGGGTGCCGTGCCGGTGTTCCCGGTTGGTCCGGGCGGCCAGGGCGGCGTGATGGGGGGGCAGACCGGCGTCGCCCTCGCAGAGGATGCCGTCCTTGTCGCAGAGAATCATGTTGGAAAAGCCCTGGTCCAGCAGCAGCTTGGCGGAGGCGCCGCCCGCGGCCCCGATGCCGTTGAAGACGATCTTCACGTCCTCCTTCTTCTTGCCGACGACCTTTAGGGCGTTGGTCAGGGCGGCGGTGATGACCACGGCGGTGCCGTGCTGGTCGTCGTGGAAGACGGGGATGTCACAGACTTCCTTCAGCCGCCGCTCCACCTCGAAGCACCGGGGGGCGGAGATGTCCTCCAGGTTGATGCCGCCGAAGCTCTTGGAGATGAGGGCGATGGTCTTGACCATCTCGTCCACGTCCTGGGTATCCACGCACAGGGGGAAGGCATCGACGCCTGCAAATTCCTTGAAGAGGACGCACTTGCCCTCCATGACGGGCATCCCGGCCACGGGGCCGATGTTGCCCAGGCCCAGCACGGCGGAGCCGTCGGTGATGACGGCGACCATGTTCTGCCGCCGGGTGAGCTGGAAGGACTTGGCGGGGTCTTTTTGGATCTCCAGGCAGGGGGCGGCCACGCCGGGGGTGTAGGCCAGGGAGAGGTCCTTCTGGGTCTGGATGGGGTAGCGGGAGATGACCTCCAGCTTGCCCTTGAGCTTGTAATGTAAGGCCAAAGATTCTGCGCTGATGTCCATGGGGATCAGGGTCCTTTCTATGATAGAGTGCGGAGGGGGTGGTTTCGTTATGCCATTTCTTCGGGGTGGAAGGCCGCGTCAAAGTCCTCCGGGGTGAACAGGCCCAGGGCGACGGCGGCCTCTTTGAGGGAGATGTTTTCCTTGTGGGCCTTTTTGGCGATCTTGGCCCCGTTCTCATAGCCCACGATGGGAGTCAGGGCGGTGACGGTCATGAGGGAGCGGTGGAGGTTGTCTGCCATCTTCTCCCGGTTGGCGGTCAGCCCCTTGAGGCACCGCTGGGTGAAGGATGTGATGCCGTCGGCCAGCAGGCGCACGGACTGCAAATAGTTGTAGGCCATGACGGGCATGTAGACGTTCAGCTCAAAGTTGCCCTGGGAGGCGGCGATGCCCATCACGGTGTCGTTGCCCATGACCTGGACGGCCACCATGGTCAGCGCCTCGCACTGGGTGGGGTTGACTTTGCCGGGCATGATGGAGGAGCCGGGTTCGTTTTCCGGGATGAAAATTTCACCCAGCCCGCACCGGGGGCCGGAGGCCAGCCAGCGCACGTCGTTGGCGATCTTCATGAGGTTCGCCGCCAGGGCCTTCAAGGCCCCGTGGGAGAAGGTGAGGGCGTCCTTGGCGGTCAGCGCGTGGAACTTGTTGGGGGCCGTGCGGAAGGGCAGGCCGGTGAGTTCTGCGGCGGCTTCGGCGGCAGCCTCGCCAAACCCGGCGGGGGCGTTCAGCCCGGTGCCCACGGCGGTGCCGCCCAGGGCCAGCTCATACAGACCGTCCAGGGAGGCGCGGATCATGTCCCGCCCGTGCTCGACCATGGAGCGCCAGCCGCTGATCTCCTGCCCGAAGGTGATGGGCACGGCGTCCTGCAAATGGGTCCGGCCGGTCTTGACGATGCCGGCGTTCTCCTGCTCCAGCCGTTCCAGGCAGACGAGCATGGCCTCGATGGCGGGGAAGAGCCGCTCATACAGCGCCGTCACCGCCGCGATGTGCAGGGCGGTGGGGAAGGTGTCGTTGGAGCTTTGGGACATGTTCACGTGGTCGTTGGGGTGCAGCAGGGCTTCCCCGGCCTTGTTGTTGCCGTAGCGGGCGATGACCTCGTTGCAGTTCATGTTGGTCTGGGTGCCGCTGCCGGTCTGCCACACGGCCAAGGGGAAGTGGTCCGCCAGCTCCCCGGCCCGGATGGCCTGGCAGGCGGACTGGATGAGGGCATAGCGCGTGTCATCCAGCTTGCCCAGCTTGTGGTTGGCGGCGGCGCAGGCCTCCTTGAGCACGCCGAAGGCGGTGATGAGGTCGGCGGGCATCTTCTCCTCCCCGATGGGGAAGTTCTCAAAGCTCCGCTGGGTCTGCGCCCCCCACAGCTTGTCTGCGGGGACGGCTACCTGGCCCATGGTGTCGTGTTCCATTCTGTATTCCAAGGGGATCCCTCCTTATAGGGTCATGTGAGCGTTGGGTTATATTGGATGATTTGAGGATTTGCTCATAGGTCCAGCTGGAGCTGCTGGAAGACGTCGGTGTAGGTGTGTCCCCGCACCACCAGCCCCGCCCTGGCGTCAAAGACCAGGGGGGCGGTGTTGAACAGCACCAGCTTGTGCCCCTGGTAGGCCTTCATCAGGTTGGGGACGGGAAACTCCGCCAAGGCCGAGCCGTCGATGAGCAGCATGTCCGCCGCTTTCACATAGTCCAGGGCCTTTTGCACCAGGTCCAGGTCATAGGGCTCCTCCTTCAGCACGATGGCCGGGCGGACGTAGTCGCCGCACATATCCACGTTGCAGTAGGGGATGGGCGTGGGGCTGTCGGCGATATAGAAAAAGTCCAAAAACTTTTCGCATTTCGCGCACCAGCTCCGCATCACGGAGCCGTGCAGCTCCACGACCTCCTTGCTCCCGGCCTCCTGGTGGATGCCGTCGATGTTTACGGTCAGGATGGCCTTGAGCTTGCCGGATTCCTCCAGCTTCGCCAGAGCCTCATGGGCCGGGCTGGGCTGGGCGTTCAGGACGGGGGCTAAGATCTTGTCCCGGTAGTAGCGGAAGAAAAACATGGGGCAGCGCTGTAAAAAGGTCAGGCAGAGAATGTCGTCCGGGGGATACTTGTACTTGTCCAAAAAGTCCTCGTCCATCGCCCGGTAGTCGGGAAACCCGGCCTCCGCCGAGAAATCCTTGCCGGTGATGAAAACGATGTTGTCGCTGCCCTCGATCCAATTTTTCAGGATATTCAGCTCAATGTCCAAGCCCTGGGCACCTCCTTTCCATCCGTTTGATCATTTCACGGTGATCTGGGAGAAGACCTCTCCGATCGGGGCGCTGATGGCCAGGTCCGCCCGGTAGTCCATGCCGGTGGGGGATTTGTTGATGAGCACCAGCTTCTTCCCGGCGTAGTAGTTGATGAGGCCGGCTGCCGGGTAGACCACCAGCGAGGTCCCGCCGATGATGAGCATATCCGCCCGCCGGATGGCGGCCACGGCCCCCTCGATCACGTCCTGGTCCAGCCCCTCTTCATACAGCACCACGTCCGGGCGGACGATGCCGCCGCAGTTGGGTTCCGTGCAGTGGGGGACGCCGGTGGACTCGGCGATGAAGGAGAGGGGATACTTCTTCCGGCAGCGGGTGCAGTAGTTGCGCAGGGTGGAGCCGTGCAGCTCGTAGACGACCTTGCTCCCGGCGGCCTGATGCAGGCCGTCGATGTTCTGGGTGACCACGGCCTTGAGCTTGCCGGCCCGCTCCAGCTCGGCCAGCTTCAAGTGCGCAGCGTTGGGCTTAGCCCCCTGGACGATCATCTTGTCCCGGTAGAAGCGGTAGAACTCGGCGGGGTTTTTCTCAAAAAACGTGTGGCTCAAGATCGTCTCCGGGGGGTAGTCGTACTGCTGGTGATACAGCCCGTCGGTGCTGCGGAAATCCGGGATGCCGGACTCGGTGGAAACACCGGCCCCGCCGAAGAACACGATGTTCTGGCTCTCGTCGATCCAGTCTTGCAGTTTACGGATGTTTTCGTCCATGGGATGACCTCCTTTGGAATTGGATGGGTGGGACTATGGGTGGGTACCTTAGTACACTGCGGCTCTGTTGCGGCAGGTTGCCCTCATTCGTCTGCTTCGCAGCCACCTTCCCCCCAGGGGAAGGCTTTTTGGGGTGGTACTACCCTATAAAGTTGTGCTGCGTCAACAGAGCCTTCCCCAAGGGGGAAGGTGGCCCGGCTAGAGCCGGGTCGGATGAGGGCCACGCCGCAGATAGAAGGCGTATCGGTAAAAAGGTACCACAAAAAGGATTTCCTTACCGTCTCCGGTCCGAGCGGCCGGAATGGTCGTTTCTGCGATAGTCGTCGGGGTAGCGGTCGTAGGAGGACCGTCTCTGCGGTCCGCTGCCGGAGCGCTGCTGGGGCCGG
>OLPY01000573.1_pt1 | contig 30648 bp, 24 predicted proteins | sample 1672481 | NCBI WGS metagenome assembly OLPY01 (sample SAMEA3136691, study PRJEB25190) | human gut metagenome | biome: human gut; feature: human-associated habitat; material: faeces | place: Austria | collected 2013 | reverse complement strand
GATCCGGCTGAAAGGCCCCGTTTTTCGTCGGGTGCCACTGGGCGGCGATGTCCGGGAAGCGGGTGGCGAAGTCGTTCACGCCGGGCTGGAGCCGCCGGGTGGTGCAGTAGGGGCAGCCCCGCCCGGAGGTCCGGGACTTCACCGGCGCCTGCCAGCGGTGGCCCTTTTCGCACTGCCACCAGTATTCGTCTCGCGTGCCGTAGGTCACGTTCTGGGGCGTGGCGGGCAGGTTGGCCGGGTCCCACTGCTCCAGAAGCTCCTCCTGGTGGTGCAGGAGGCAGAATTCATATAATGTTACTTTCATCGCATCTGATATGGTCAGGAGGGGGACCCCATTCGGTCCCCCTCCATAGGTTTTCGGTACGAAACTGTGTCAGGCTTCTCTCGAAGCGGTCCTTACACCACGTTCCCGTTCCCCTGGGAAGAGTTGGCGTTGGACCACGCCTTCTCCAAGGCCTCCCAGTTGCGGATGGGCAGCGTCTTGGTCCAGTTTTCATACTTGGTCTTGTCGCTGTTCTCCTTCATCTGGTAGGTGTGGGAGTTGGTGGCTTCCTGCATGTCGGCGTAGTACCACTTGGTCTGGTCCATGTTGTCGGGCCACACCAGCATATCCTTGGTGAAGTGGCTCTTGTCCGGGTGCCGGTCCAGGGTGCGGTTGACCAGGGTCACGGCCTCGGCGCGGGTGATGTTGCGGTCGGGCTTAAAGGTCCCGTCCTCATAGCCGTTGACGAAGCCCTTGTTGGCGGCCTGGTTGATGTAGTCCTTGGCCCAGTGGCCGCTGATGTCGGGGAAGAGGTCCTTGCCGTTGTAGGTCACGTCGAAGAACCGCGCCGCGATGGTCGCGAACTCTGCGCGGGTGATATACCCGTTGGGCCGGAAGCTGCCGTCCTCATACCCGGCAATGATCCCGGCGTTGCTCAGCGTGGACACGGCGTTATTAAACCAGTCCCCCGTCTTCACGTCAGAGTACCCACTGCTCTGGCTCCAGAACTTGGTCCGGCTCTCGTCGGTCAGCATCCGGAAGTAGATCGTCGCCACCTCCGCGCGGGTGATCTTCCCCTCCGGCCGCACGGGTTTCTTCGTCTGGTCGGTCGTCGGCTGACCGGTGTAGTAATCCACAGGATAGCCGATGATGTAACCATAGTGATCCTTCGTGTTCAGGGAGGGTTTGGAGTTTCCGCCGTTATTACCACCGCTATTGCCGCCGCTGACAGTGTAAGAAACGGTGGGTTTCTGGAAGTTTTCAGGTATACCACAAACTCCATCAGAATCTACGGGATACAGTGTTGCGCTCTTGTTCGTGTATAGGCTGTCCTTGTTCTGGCTGCCGTTCTTATCATACGTACCATACGTGCCAGAGGAAGTCTGTGCATTGGTCAGCTTGACCTGATAGGTCAAAGAGACCGGTGCAAACTTACTGACAGGTACATTAATGTCCCAGACAAAGCATTCGTCAGACTTTCCATCTTTGCCGTTCTGATAATAGTGCAGAACATAGTCGTAGCTGTACGGATCCCGTTCTGGAATATTGCTCTGATCCGTATCTGTTGTTATCTGCACTCGACTGGGAGCAAAACCGTAGCGGGCCGTTTCATTCGCATCACCATACGAAAGATCTAAAGACAGATCCGTTGCTTCCAGAGTCTCAGTTCCGACTTTCAGAGTCAGCTTAGAAATGTCATTCACAAAGTCGAAGTTGTAAGCATTGCCACGGTTATCCGTACCATAGCCAATGACATCTTCTACTGTGCTGCCCTCACTGAGCAGGTAGTAAATATCATTGTGGATGTCTTCAAAAGAAACCTCTTTGTCGCCTGCAAGATAGTTCATAAAAGAGGGCCCCCAAAGGTATTGCAGTCCTTTGTTTTGCGTTGCCGTCATAGCATAGCAGTGATAACCAGCGGTTTTTGCGCTTTGATAGGTCTCATTTGTCAGGTACAACGCCTTATCCACAGAGTTTGCTGTCGTTTTAGATTCAGAACTGCTGGTAATTTCTGTTGGTGTTTCTCCATACGGGTACTCATATTTACTATCCAGGCCCTGAATTTGTTGACCAACACTTGTCAGCCACTCCGACCAATTTGCTGGGGGAACATTACTTCCGTACTTAGACGTATAGTTATCAGGGCCTGCAAAATGCTTTTCTTCGTCAGCGAAAAATCCCCAGGCAATCGCGGTCGGCGTTTTGTTGTATGTGTAAGTAATACCATCACTGACAAAAATCAGATACTTATGGTCAGCTGTAACATCCTTATCATTATCATTATCCAGCAGTTCTTTTCCTGCTAAAAGTCCAGCATGAGTATTTGTTCCACTCTCAATTTTTTCCTTGATGGCTTCCTCAATTTGTGCATACTCAGTGGTTAGGTTTTTCAACTCCGTAACATGCGCTTCTTTATTGAAAATAACCACACCAACCTTGATCGTTGTCTGGGTTCCTTCTATCTGATCTTGTAATTGCTTCAACATGTCCAGTGCATTTTGCTCAAGCTCTGCACTAGTAGACTTGTCCAGCACAAACACCACATCATAAACAGGAGCTTCTTCCACAGAGGGCAAAGTCAGCGTTACATCAGAAGTATAGGTGCCATCAGATTGCTTGACCAATTTTGTTGCTTCCTTGGATTTAGAATGAGCGCGGTCATTGTCAGGCTGAATCGGATCCTCCTGAATAACATCATGGGCCGCTTTCAATGCTACTTCATAGTCTAAAGTTGCCAGTCCAGTTTCCTTGTCAAACTCGCTAAACTGGGAGATGTAAGATGGATAGGTATGGGCTGCCCAACGGGAATACGTCCCATCGCTATATCCGCTGCCATCATCATACCAGCCGTTGATGGCATGGTTACAATCGTCTAATACCCATCCTTCTCCAACATCACCGAAAGTAATCGTACCAGTGTTGTAAATATCGTCGCCAGCATTTTGAGCGTGGTTGTTGTAAATTACAACATTTTTTCCTAACGTCATGGTTCCTACATTATAGATGCCGCCGCCTTTATCTGCTCCAATTTTTGAAGCATTTACTGTGCCAAGCCCATTATTTGTAATAGTTGCAGACTCAATTGTCAGGTTGCAAGCCTCCTGATTGGTATAAATACCCGAACCAGCGTTATTCTTAATTGTTACGTTTGCCCCTTCTTCTATTTTACTGGAGTGCTTTCCATTTCCTTGAAAGAAAATCCCAGGATTTTGAGAGGACTTACTTGCCTTCGTTCCGTTTCGTTCTACATCTAGTGTACACGTACTATCAACATTCAGTACTCTGGTCCACACACCGCTATACCCGTTATCCATTGCAGTCAGTGTAGACCCGTTTGTCATGTCAATACGCCAGGCAGAAATACCCCAGGTACCACTGTCATTGAAGGTTACATTAGAATCATTCTGAATGGTATAGTATGTTCCGTTCGATCCATTCCCTCTGCTGTTGATAACATTTACTGTACTGTTATCAATCGTTGCATAGAACGTGCCCGTGAAACCGGAACGGTTATTGTTAGATGTATATGTAGAATGCTCGATATTGACATTATATCCACCGTCACCGCCGTCCCACTCTAAGGCATCTTGATTGTAGTTTTCGATTTTTAACTCAGAACCGTGAGATAAGTTCAACTTGTTATTGGTGCCAAAATAGATTGCGTGAACATTGTCTGCTGTTCCCGTCCCATCCATCGTCATAGTTGCTCCATCCAAAGACAATGAGGCGTCTTTGCCAGCAGACACTGTCATCCAGCTCCACTCTGAATAGGGCGTGGAGCCGATGCCCTTCATCTCCACATTGCAGTCTTTGAAGGTCAAAGACTTTCCCCAAAGCGCAATTCCCTTCTTGGTGAATGTGATTGTCGGTTTAGATTTTAAACCTTCTGCTCCTTGAATCGTAAGGTCTTTACTCAGATTCAAACCTGCTGTCGTACAGTCTGCAAGCACATCAATGATTGCATCGTCCGTATTCTTAGCTGCTTCAACCGCAGCATCTAGTGATGTATAGGTTACATCTCCTACCTTCGCAACAGGCTTGTTCTCTTCCGCCAACACCGTCACGGGCAGTAGGGAAAACGCCATTGCCACGGCCATTAGCATGGCCACGATCTTCTTGCTCATGTCTTTCCTCCTTCGTTTTTTTCCTTTGTTTTGGGGTCTCGTGTGGTCCAACGCATCCCTCCTAAAACGTGCCAAAAGGTATACATTTTGGCAAAGCGGATCGTTTGGGAAAAACTGGGCTATTTACCGTGATTTTGACGGAAATTCATAGGGAACTGCTCTTGCTTTTTAGGAATATTCGCTGTACTATGTTGTTATACAGGCGAGTCTCAAAAGGTATACCTTTTGACACAGGGCGTTTGTGGTTTTTGTGCAAAATCATGGAAGAATTTCCTGGCGGGTCGGCCGCCTGGCAAAGCGTCCTAAAAAACTGCACAAAAAAAGAGCCGGGACAACGGGGCGTTGTCTGCTCGGCTCTGGGGATGGGCTGTAAAATTTTATGAAAAATACCAGTGGTTTTTCGAGTTCTTTTTTCCGACAATATTTTTGTGTTTGTCGGGCGCAGGGCGCGCCGCTCTGCCAAAATCATCCACCGCAGGCTCGGCGGGAATAACTGGGCAGAAAATGGTGGACAATATGGGTGCAAAGACAGGATATTGCATCTTTGGATATAAAATCGCAGGAAAGGTTTGAACGACTATGAAAGCTACTGGTATCGTGCGCCGCATCGACGACCTGGGCCGGGTGGTCATCCCGAAGGAGATCCGCCGCACCATGCGCATCCGGGAGGGCGACCCCCTGGAGATCTTCACCAACGGCGAGGGCGGCGTCGTGTTTCAAAAATATTCCCTCATGGGCGGCCTGGCGGATTTCTCCGGCCAGCTGTGCGAGTCCCTGCACAAGAGCACGGGCAAGCTCGTCACCATCACCGACCGGGACACCTGCCTCTCCGTCGCCGGCGGCGGCCGGCGGGAGCTGACCGACAAGAGCATCTCCCCCGCCCTGGCCCAGATCATGGAGGGCCGGCAGATCTACCAACATCAGCCCGGCCAGCCCGCGCTGCCCGTGAGCGACTACACGGAGCGCTACGTCATCTCCACCGCCGCGCCCATTCTGTCCGAGGGGGACGTGCTGGGCTGCGTGGTCTTCCTTTGCGAGCAGGACCACCTGGCCGTGGGAGAAACAGAGTACCCCCTGGCCCAGACCATCGCCGGTTTCCTCGGCCGACACATGGAAGCCTAATGGCTTCCCATTATTCTGATCCAATAGAAGCCTAACGGCTTCCAGCTATTCTGATCTAATAGAAGCCCAACAAAAAAAGACACACGCCCTGTCCCCGTTGACGCGGAGATCGGGCGTGTGTTTTTGGTTCTACTTGTCTCCGCCCCCACATAAAGTGGTGACACGGACAACGTTGGGAGTGGTGGAACTTGCGCACGGACATTGAGGAACGCGCCTGCGACCTGGCCCTCTACATCATCGAGCACCGCGGGACCGTCCGGGCTGCGGCGAAGCAGTTCGGCATCAGCAAATCCACGGTCCACAAGGACCTTTCTCAGCGGCTGCCGACCTTCAACCGGACGCTCTACCTGCAAGTGAAGGAGATCCTGGAGCAAAACAAGGCCGAGCGCCACATCCGGGGCGGCATCGCCACCCGGCGGAAATATAAAGGCGAATAAGAGCCGCAGCCTCGCAGACGCAAAAAATCGAACCAGCCCCCAGAGCTTGCTTCTGGGGCGCTGGTTCGATTTGATGTGATCGGGAATATCTTACTTCTTCTGGCCGAACTTGGCGTCGTAGTTCTCCTGGGCCTTGGAGATGATGTTGACTGCCGCCTCGCGGCCGTTGACATCCCCGGCCACGGCCTCCTTGCCCTCCAGGGCCTTGTAGACGCTGAAGAAGTGGGCCATCTCGTCGAAGATGTGGCTGGGCAGGTCCAGAATATCGTGGTACATGTTGTACATGGGGTCCGAGAAGGGGATGGCGATGATCTTCTCGTCGTTCTTCCCGCAGTCGGTCATGGAGATGTACCCCACGGGGAAACAGCGCACCAGCGTCAGCGGAGCCAGGGACTCGGAGCAGAGCACCAGCACGTCCAGCGGGTCGCCGTCGTCGCCGTAGGTCCGGGGGATAAAGCCATAGTTGGCGGGGTAATGGGTGGAGGTGTACAAAATGCGATCCAGGACGATCAGGCCCGTCTCTTTGTCCAGCTCGTACTTGTTCTTGCTGCCCTTGGGGATCTCGATGACCGCCATAAAGTCTTCCGGCTTGATCCGGTCCGCAGAAATGTCATGCCAAATGTTCATGAGAACCAATTCCTCCTATCATATCATCCAAAAATCCGTTCTCATTATACCACACCGACACAGCTTGTCTACCAGTTTTCGCCAGATACCCTACTTATTTTCCCTGATAGGCCCGATACAAAAACGTCACGATCTGCGCCCGCGTGCAGCTCCCGTCCGGCCCGAACAGTGTCTCGCTGATGCCGTTGGTCACGCCGTTCTCCGCGGCCCAGTTCACCGCGTCGGCGTAATAGCTGTCTGCTGCCACGTCCGTGAACCCGGCCTGCGCCGCCGCCAGCTTGCCCAGCGCACGGTACAGGAACGTCACGCCCTGGGCGCGGGTGCAGGTCTCGTCCGGGTGGAACGTCGTCTCCGACGTCCCCTTGGTGATCCCGTTCTCCACCGCCCAGGCCACGGCCTTGGCGTAATAGGCATCCGCCGCCACGTCCGCAAAGCTGTTCCCGCTCTTCGGCTCCGGGGACCCGGCGGCCCGCCACAGGAAGGTCACGATCTGCGCCCGTGTACAGGCCTGATCCGGCCCGAACAGCGTCTCGCTGACCCCGTTCGTGACGCCCTTTTCCACGGCCCACTTCACGGCGTCATAGTAATAAGCGTCCGTGGCCACATCGGCAAAGGGGCTGACCTCCACTTCCTTCACGAACTCGGCCGCAACCTCGACCTTGCCGCTGGGCATGGTGAACGTATACTGCCCGTTCCCCTTGTCCGTCAGCTCCAGATTCTTCCCGTCCTTGTCCGTCACGACCAGCTCACCCAGCTTGTACCCGCTGTCCGGCATCACCGTGACCGTCACCCGACTACCGCTCCGAGCCCGCTCAGGATCCACCGTCACAGACCCATTCTCCGGCTTGCTGGGAGTCGTCACATCATACCGAGGCCGGCTGCTGCCAGAACTCTTCCGAACCAGACCCTTGATTGCGTCCTCAATGGCCTGAGCCATCGCATTGACCTCGTCCTGCTGAGTAACGTTCTTGTCACGTTCCCCAACTGCGGCAATCGCTTCGTTTAGCTTTGCAACAGACGCATCTGTGTACCGTGACAAATCTTTCGGAACATTTTTCAGCGCTTCGTCGACAGCAGAGTAATCAGCAGAGATGTGCCACTTGTCCCACTTGAATGTCGGATGATTGATACCAGTTACCCATTTGACACCTGTATCGGCATTGGCCTGAAGGCCAGTAAGTACATCTGCGGAGGTAAAGTCAGAAACGGCAGTCCCTTGTTCCTTATTGCTTGCTCCCCCGACATCCGCAAGCAAAGACGGGTTATATTTCCCGTCATTTGGCCAATAGCAATTTTTTACCGTTTTGTCAGGAGCATAAGCCACCCAGCAAGTCTTTTTGCCTTTATCTGCGCCCATGTCGGTCGTCGTAACCATACAGTTCTTGGTTGCAATATCGGCATCTCCAACGCTTCCGCCAACAAAGTTATTGTCAGTTGAAATACATCCAACAATTCCACCAACAGCGGCCTGAATAGAATTGACAACAATCTTACCATCAAACCAACAATCCGTAACCGTTAAATTGCCGTCAAATCTTGCACCGACGATGCCTCCAATAGTATCAGGTGGCAAATTATTTGGATCTTTATAATATCCTTCGGAATTCGTGAAATTACCTGTAAGTGTTGCCGTGGAATAGCAACCAGAAATGGTGCAGCCCTGCATGGTAATACCAACGATGCCGCCAATATTCTTTTCCGTTTTGGTGCCGCTGTAAATGCTGCCGGATGTCCAGCAGTTGGTGATTTTGGACTTACCCATCCAGTCAACTAAAATACCTTTACCTGCGGCACTGTCATCTTTAGGATCAATCCAGATTTCAGCGTCTGCAACACCAAGGTTTTTGACTTCGCCGTTGTGAACACTGCCGAACAGAGCGTTCCTAAGTAAATTATGAGACTTATCCGCGCCCTCAATGTATGACTCATGAGAATAGAGATTCGAGATCACATGGCCCTGTCCATCAAACACGCCGCAAAAACTGTATTCAGGGTAATCCCCGCCGAGGACAGTACCAATCGAAATCCATTCATGCCCGGATAAATCAATGTCATTATCCAAATAGAAAGTTTTTCCTGCAAAATTAGTCTTTCCCGGATCAGCATTCACAAGCTGTGCCAAACCTGCAAGTTGCTCAGCCGTTGAAATATGATATGCCGAAGCGTCAGGCGCACTCGTATACCATCTTGTATCTGCCAAGTCACCCCAAGTTTGTACTTCTGTGCTGGCCTCATCATCCCCCTCCGCGAACACCGTCACCGGCAGAAGCGACAGGCACAGGGCCAGAACTAGGGCTAGGCTTACGATTTTTTTCTTCATTGAGGTACCTCCTTCGGTCGGTCAGTTGGATGGTATGGGAAGGCTTATTATCCCGTAGGGGGTCACCTCTACGGGATAATAAGGAAGCGCTTCCTTATCGTTTTCCATATTTTTCTATGTTGTGTTGTTGTTATTTTATCACAGGTGAGCTAGGAAATCAATCCGTCTAAAGTATGATGTGGTGTAAAAATGACGAACCACCAGGGCAAGATTTTCCTACCCTGGTGGTTTTCCGTGCCTGTCGATTGCATTTCTTCACACAAAAGGATATAATTATGTGAGCAGAATCACAAAATTTGAAAGAAAAATGTGATGGAGGGGTGTTATGGAACGACTGATCTTACAACGGCTCTTGAAATGGAAACACTCCCCCTACCGCAAACCGCTCATTTTGAAAGGCGTGCGGCAGGTGGGCAAGACGTGGATCTTAAAGGAATTTGGTCGGCGGTACTATGAAAACGTCGCCTATTTTAACTTCGATGAGCAGGAGGAATATCAGCAATTTTTCGAGACGACAAAGAACGTGGACCGCATTTTGCAAAACCTGATGCTGGCCAGCGGGCAGACGATCCACCCGGAAAAGACGCTGATCATTTTTGACGAGGTGCAGGACTGCCCCAAGGTCATCAACGCCATGAAATATTTTTGCGAGAACGCGCCGCAGTATCACGTGGCCTGCGCCGGTTCCCTGCTGGGCATCGCGCTGGCCAAGCCCTCTTCTTTCCCGGTGGGCAAGGTCAATTTTATGCAGATCGACCCCATGACGTTCACCGAGTTTTTGCTGGCCAACGGCGATAAAAACCTGGCGCAGTATCTGGAGCAGATCGACACGCTGGCCCCTCTTCCGGACGCTTTTTTCAACCCGCTCTATGAAAAGCTCAAGATGTATTATGTGACCGGCGGGATGCCGGAACCCGTCCTCATGTGGACCGAGGCACGGGACATCGAGGCCATGCAGGAGGCGCTCTCCAACATCGTGGACGCTTACGAACGGGATTTTGCCAAGCATCCCGACACCCGCGAGTTCCCCAAAATTTCGATGATCTGGAAGTCCATCCCCTCACAGCTGGCCCGCGAAAACAAGAAATTTCTCTATAAAGTCGTCAAAGAGGGCGCCAGGGCGCGGGAATATGAGGACGCCCTGCAATGGCTGGTGGATGCCCGGCTGGTCCACAAGGTCTATCGAAGCACAGCGCCGGGCCTGCCCGTGTCGGCGTATGACGACCTGTCCGCCTTCAAAATTTATCTGGTCGACGTCGGCCTGCTCCGCCGCCTGGCCCAGCTGTCCCCCACCGCCTTTGGGGAGGGCAATCGGCTGTTTACGGAGTTCAAGGGGGCGCTGACCGAAAACTATGTCCTGCAATCCCTCCTCCCCCAGTTTGAGGTCATGCCCCGCTACTGGAGCCAGAGCAACCCGCCTTACGAAGTCGATTTTCTCATCCAGCGGGAAAACGACATTTTCCCTGTCGAGGTCAAGTCAGAGACCAATATCACCAGCAAGAGCATGAAAAAATTCAAGGAGCTGTTTCCCGATCAAGTTAAGCTCCGCGTGCGCTTCTCGTTGGAAAACTTGAAGCTGAATGACGATGTGCTGAACATCCCCCTCTTCCTGGCCGACCAAGCAGACCGCCTGATCGGGCTGGCCTTGGCGCAGAGGAAGCACGAACATCCCCTCTCATAAATCGCAAAAACCACCAGGGCAGTTTTTTCTACCCTGGTGGTTTTCTGCCGCGTGGCTTTCTTCGTTACCGTGTCGTACTCGATCAGTCCGGCGTCCATTTCGCAAAAAATCACATCAGGCAGGCTTGCTCTCGTCCAGAGCCTTGACCTCATCAACTGTCAGACCCAAAGAGTTTGCGATTTCTTCATAGGACAGTTTTCCCAAAGCTAAAAACGAACGAGCCGCTTTAATCGCGTTTTCCTTGACGGCTTCACGCGCAGCTTCATTTCTCATATCTTCCATAACCTTGCACATAGTCGCAACTCCTTCCGTATCTTCTTTGAAATAGCGAACTCTGTCCGCCAGAATTTGATAGTGCATCTCTTCGGCGCTGGTGCAGGAAAAGTCGTGCATCAGCTGTCCCAGAGCCGTATCGTCTTTGATTTGGGCGTTCACATATAGGATATGCGATTCGTCCCCAAACAATGCGCCGGTTTCTCTGACCGTCCGGTCGATATGATAGATCGGGTGGCCATCGCCCAGCACATCATGCTCGGTGATGAAAATGACATAGGTTTCGTTCAGCTTCTCATATTCATCGCCGGGTTCGGTCACATTAGCGTCGATCAGACTGCTGTTATACCGGGCACGCTTCACGCCAGCGCCTTTATCGCTGCGCTGCACCTCGATATTGTAGACGCGGTCTGTTTCATCGACGGCCAGAATATCCAGCCGCACAGAGCGTCCCTGCAAATTCTTAATATCGTGTTGGCCGTGTGCATGCTGTACACGCAGATCGGTGCGCTGTAAGATGATCTGGAGCAGGAACTCGGCACAGGCTTTGTCCTCAAACACCTTATTCATAAAATCATCGTCCAGCAAACGCAGATCGCGTAAACGCTGCAAATCCTCTGCGTGCTTGCGCTCAAAATCTAAATCGGACATCACTTCACATCCTATCTCATCTATAATATAACATGGAAATACCAATGGTTCAAGCTGTTGTTTTTGAACTTTTTCGCCAGTTCGTTATTTCGCTGGCGCTGTTCTGATAATAACATATTGATACTCCTATCAACAAATGCAGAGGGGCTGTCTCATAAAGAGACAGCCCCTTTTGGTGCTTATTGATCGGGATGTGTTGATCGGGTTGGCTTACTTGCCGAAGTAACGCTTCAGCAGGCCGGCCAGGGCCTTGCCGTGGCGGGCCTCGTCGCGGGCCATCTCATGCACGGTGTCGTGGATGGCGTCCAGGTTCAGGGCCTTGGCACGCTTGGCCAGGTCGGTCTTGCCGGCGGTGGCGCCGTTCTCAGCCTCGACGCGCATCTGCAGGTTCTTCTCGGTGGAGTCGGTCACGACCTCGCCCAGCAGCTCGGCGAACTTCGCAGCGTGCTCGGCCTCTTCCCAAGCGGCCTTCTCCCAGTACAGGCCGACCTCAGGATAGCCCTCGCGGTGGGCCACACGGGCCATGGCCAGGTACATGCCGACCTCGGTGCACTCGCCGGTGAAGTTGGCACGCAGGTCCTCCATGATGTCCTCCGGAGCGCCCTGGGCCACGCCGACCACGTGCTCAGCAGCCCAGCTCATTTCGGGGCCCTGCTCCACGAACTTAGATGCGGGAGCATGGCACTGGGGACATTCCTTGGGGGGCTGCTCGCCCTCGTAAACATAACCACAAACGCTGCAAACAAACTTTTTCATATTCAAATACCTCCATATCTGTTCCCCCGAAGGGGATGAGAATCGTTGATGTTCTTAGGTCCTCAGGACAGGCACCCTGTCCTTGGGAACAACTATATTTTACACGTTGCCCTTCCCTTTGTAAACCCTCAAAACCATGATATTTGGGCCTTTATTTGCAAATTAAGGTGACCTAGGTCACAGCTTTTTGATCGTCTCCAAGAGGGCCTGCCGGTCATACAAAGCAGACAAAACCGGCAGCATCGCGTTGGGGGAAAGATGGGCCGGCAGGTCCAGGGCCTGGAGCAGCGCCTGCCGCTTTTCCTTGCTCCCCGGCCCACCGGACAGACCCCAGGCGAAGAGGTCTGCCTTGGTCAGCGGCGGGGCCTTGGGGGCCTCGTCTCCGCCGTCTAAGATCGTTGCCCCGGCCTGTCGGAGGGCCTGCTCCAGGACCGCCGGGGACATTCCCTCGACGCCCAGCTTTCTCTCCTTGCCGGGGTGCTTTTTGCGCTTTTCCTTGCCGGGGCGGTCGGGGATGTAGGCCTGCTTCACCTGGTCCTTGGGCAAGGCCCCTTTCAGGTAATTGCGGATGACGAAGCCCGCCCCGTCACTGTCGGTGAGGAGGATGAGGCCCCGCTTCTCCCCCACCCGGCGCAGGAGCGCCAGCTTCTCCTTATCCTTGAAAATGCCAAAACCAGACGTTTCCAAAATCACGGCATCAACCACTTGAGAGAGGGTATTTTTGTCATAGCGGCCCTCGACCACGATGGCCTCCTGGATCTTTAACATGCTCTCCCTCCTGCGGCCAGCTCCAGCATCAGGGAGACCAGCAGATCGTTCGGGTCCGCCCCGGCCACGGATTTCATGGCCAGGTCCGTCTCGGCGCAGCGGCGCATGGCCGTGCGGCACCAGTCCAGCCCGTGGCGGCGGGCCATGTCCATGAGCTTGTCCGCCGGATACGTCGAGCGCATCCCCCACAGCTCCATGAGCCACCGGCTGCTCTGCCGGGCCTCCAGGGCCACCCGCGCCGTGTAGAGCTGGCGGAAGTGCTTGCCCAGCACGGCCAGGATCATGATCGGCTCCTGCCGCAGCTGAAAAAGGTCCCCCAGGGTCGCAAAGGCCTGGTCCATCTGCCGCCGCCCCAGGGCGTCGGTCATCTCAAAGACCTTCGCGTCGATCACGGGGATGGCCACTGCGTCGATGTCCTGCCGGGTCACCCGGCGGTTTTTCGCAAAGGCCCCGATCTTGCCGATCTCGGAAATGAGGCCGTTCATCAAGTCTCCGCAGAGGAAGATGAGGTACTGGGCGTCCGCCGTGTCGATCTCATGCCCCAAGGCCCGGAACCGGCGGCCGATCCAGTCGACCAAGTCTCCCTGCTGCTGGCGGGCAAATTGGACCACTTGGCCCTTTTCCTGGATGGCCCCTGCCAGCTTTCTCATGCGAGCGTCGCTCTTGTAGGGCACCGTGTCGTAGACAAAGACCAGGCAGCAATACTCCGGCAGGTCCGACAAGATCTTCGTCATGGCCGTGCGCTCTCCCTCCGGGGCCTTGAACAGGTCGTAGTCATTGACCACGATCAGGGTCCGGGGGCTCATCATGGGCAGGGCGTCCACCGTCTCCCCCAGGCGCTGGGCGGTCAGGCCCTTGCCGGGGAGGAGATGATAGTTGAAACTCTCCATGCCGCCGGGGATGAGCTTGGCCTTCATCTGGTCCAGATAGTAGTCCCGGAGATAGGCCTCCTCCCCGTGGAAAATGTATAGGGAGCCGATGGTCCCCTGGGACAGGTCTTTCTTGAACTTCCGATAGACCGCTTGGGCGGCGGACTTGTCGTTTCGTTTCGTTGCCATTTAGGATGTCTCCCCTTCCTGGGCGTAGATGGTGATGCTGCCGTGGCGGTCGGTGCGGTAAATGGCAGCCCCCGCCGCTTCCAGCCGCGCTACTGTCTCCGGGGCCGGGTGGCCGTAGGTGTTGCGGCCCACGGAGATCATGGCCAAGTCCGGCTGGGTCACTTGCAGCAAGGCTTCGCTGGTGGAATACTTCGAGCCGTGATGCCCGGCGATGAGGCACTCGATGTCCGGCAGCTTCTCCCGGTTGGCTAGGCGCACCTCTTCCTCCCCCGGCATATCGCCGGTGAGCAGAGCCTCCCAAGTGCCCTTGGCGCAGAGGACGGAGACGCATTGCTCGTTGCTCTCCCCGCCGCTGCTCACGGGGGCGTAGAGCGTCAGCTGGGCCTGGCCCAGCGCCACCTGACACGTCTCTGTCACATAGTGGATCGGGATGCCCTGCTCCGCCGCCTGGGCCTCGATCTCCTGGCGCAGCGGGCTGTCCGGGTCCACATCCGGGACGGCGATGGCCCCGACCGTGACCCGGTCCAAAAGCTCCGGCACGCCCCCGGCGTGGTCCTCGTGGAAATGCGTTAGGACCAAGAGATCCACGTAGCTGGAGCCGATGGACTGCAAATAGGTCGCCGCCGTGTCCCCCGGTCGTTTCGTCCCGCCGCAGTCGACGAGCGCACGGGACTTCTGGGACGTCACGACCACGCTCTGCCCCTGCCCCACATCCAAGACAGTCAGAGCCAGGTCTTGTCGCTGCGCGGTCTTTGCCGTGAGCAGGGCGGACAGGCACAGCGTCACCACGCAGGCACAGGCCGGCAAGATAGGCCGTTTCTCTTTGACCGGAGCCAGGAGATACAGCAGCACAAGCCCATAGACGAACAAGGCCCACACCGCGTAATAGCCCCGGTCCATCTCCACCGCCGCCAGACTGATCTGACTGGCCTTCCCCGCAAACCAGAAAAAATAGCGAATGGGCAGACCCACCAGCCCGGCCAGAAGATGCCCGACGGGAAAACAAACTGCGCCCACCAGCACCGACAGCGCCCCGCCCACAAAGGCCAGGGACACCGCCCAGCTCGCGCAGAGATTCGCCAGGGGGGCAATGAGTGAAAACCGCCCAAAATAATACCAGGACAAGGGAACGGTAAAGACCATCGCCGCCAGACTGACGGTCAGGATCCCGAACACCGGCCGCAGCCAGCGTTTCGCTTTGCGGGAAAAGGGCTTCAGCCAGGCCTTGCACCAGTTCTCCCCAAAGAGCAGGATCCCCAGCGTGGAAAGAAACGAAAATTGCAGACCCGCGTTGGCCGCTGCCCAGGGGTTCCAGGCCAGCAAAAGCAGGAGGGCCGTACTCAGCCCGGTAAAGCAGTTGTACTCCCGCCCTAAGAGCGGGGCCAGCAGGGCCAGAGTGCATAAGATCGCCGCTCGAACCGTCCCCGGTCCGCTGCCGGTCATAAGACAGAAGGCCAGCAGGACCGGCAGCAAGACAAGCAGCGAGCGTTTCTTCCTGGAGTCCAGGAAAAGCGTCAGCACACCCATGAGAAACGTCACGTGCAGACCAGAGATCACCACCACATGCCCCAGACCGACCCGGTTAAAGTTGTCCTTGTCCGCCTGTTCCAGGCCGCTCTTATCTCCGGTCAGAATGGCCCGGAGAAAGCCTGCCTCATGTTCGGGATACAGGCGGTCGATGGTCTGTCTGATCTTCCCGGACAAAATCGTCAGGGCATAGCGGGGCGGGATGCCCTCCGCTTTTGTGACCGTGATGTCACCGTAAGCCTTGGCACTCAGGTGAATGCCCTGGGAGGCGTAGTACAGGCTGTCCTCCCCGCGGGACGCATCCGCCGGGGTGCAGTAGGCCACGCAGGAGAGCTGATCCCCTGGGCGCAAATCCGACAGGCTGCTGTCCCCATAGAGGAAGGCAGGGACCTTGCGGCCCTCCCCCTCCCCGGCCTGGAGGATCACGCGGGCACCGTAGTCTGTGCGCTCCGGCCAGCGGGTGACGACGGCATCCAGCTGCACCGTTCGGTTTTCCATGGCCTGGGCTGGGGAAACGAACACCGCACCATAGATCACCAGCCACACCAGGGCGATCCCCGCCCCTGCCAGCAGCCGCCGGGCCTGGGGCCAGCGGCCCAGGCCACGGAGCAGGAAGCCGATGGAAACACAGGCCAAGCCCACCGCCGCCAGCCAGACAGCTCCGCCCAGGAACACCCCCACCAAAGACGCCAGGGCAAAGCCCACCGTGAACCAGATGAGGGGCGTAGACGGCACCCTTTGTAATGTTAGAACCGGCACGCTGCATCACCTCGCTGAGCAAAAAGGCCCGCGCCGCCGGAGGGGGCGCGGGCTTTTCGTCGGTTTGGACCCGGCTTCGATCAGCCGGGAGGCCAGGTCATGTCCCGGCCGGCCAGGACGTGGAAATGCAGGTGGAAGACGCTCTGTCCCGCCTGCTCCCCACAGTTGGACACCACGCGGAAGTCGGTGATGCCCTGCTCCTGGGTGATCTTGCTGATGACCTCGAAGCAGTGGGCCACCACAGCAGAGTTTTCCGGGGTAATGGCCCCGCAGGACTTGATGTGGGCCTTGGGGATCACCAGAAAGTGTGTGGGGGCCTGGGGGTCGATGTCGTAGAAGGCATAGACCTGGTCATCCTCATAGACCTTCTTGGAGGGGATCTCTCCCCCCGCGATCTTGCAGAATAAGCAGTCGCTCATGGGGTTGCTCCTTTCGTGATTTTTTCTGGTTTATTGTTCGGGGACCACGGCGAAGAAAACCAAATCCCCGTCGCTGTCGTTGATGAGGCTGTGGGCGTGTCCCTTGGGGCAGTAGTGGCAAGAGCCGGGGGCGAGAGGCTCATAGGCCCCGTCACACAGGACCTTGCCGGTGCCGGAGAGGATATAGATCACCTCACAGTTCGTCTCGTGGGTGTGCAAGCCGATGGAGGCCCCGGCGGGGAGCTTGCCGTACATGATCTTGCCCATCTCGTCGGTGAACATGTGGGCATGGACCTCTTTCTCTCCCCCGCGCATATGAGGGATGACAGTTTCGGGAATCGAAGAAAAATCGACCAGCATCGTATTTCGTCTCCTTTGCTCACAGGCCCAGCTTCACGGCCACGTAATCGTCCACGGAAGCCAGGGCGTCATCCAGCTTGAGCATGTCTTTGCCGCCGCCCATGGCGCTGTCGGGCTTGCCGCCGCCCTTGCCGCCGCAAATGGTGCAGACGTTCTTGACCAGGTCGCCGGCCTTGATGCCCTTGGCGATGGCGTTCTTGCCGCAGACGGCCAGGAAGGAGATCTTCTCATCGCTGGTGGAAGCCAGGACCGCCACGACGTTGGGCTCTTTGTCCTTCAGGAAGTCACCCATCTGGCGCAGTGTGGCGGCGTCCACATTCTCGCGAGAGGCCGTGAGGACCTTCAGCTCACCCACGGTCTTGGCGGACATGAGGAACTGGCGGGCTTCGCCGACGGAGGCCTCGGCCTTGAACTTCTCGATCTCCTGGTGCAGCTTCTTGGCCTCGGCCATCATGGCCTTGGCCTTCTCCCGCAGCTCGCCGGGCTTGGCCTTGAGAACGGCAGCGGCCTCAAAGAGCATCTTCTGATTCTGATTCATCACGTCCAAAGAGAGCTTGCCGGTGGTGGCCTCGATGCGGCGCACGCCGGAGGCCACGGAGAACTCATTGGAGATATGGAACACGCCGACCTTGGCGGTGTTGGACAGGTGGGTGCCGCCGCAGAACTCGACGGAGTAGCCCTCGCCCATGTCCACCACGCGGACGACCTCGCCGTACTTCTCACCGAAGAGGGCGATGGCGCCCTTCTTCTTGGCCTCTTCGATGGGCATTTCTTCGGTCACAACGTCGTAGCCTTCCAGCACGGCCTCGTTGACCATGGCGCTGACCTTGGCCAGCTCCTCGGCCGTCAGGGCGGAGAAGTGGGTGAAGTCGAAGCGCAGGCGGTCAGGCTCCACCAGAGAACCGGCCTGGTGGACGTGGTCACCCAGCACGGTCCGCAGGACCTTGTCCAGCAGGTGGGTGGCGGTGTGCGCCCGCATGATGGCCTTGCGGCGGTCCACGTCGATGGTGGCGGTCACCGTGTCGCCCACCTTCAGGCTGCCCTGGGTGAGCTTGCCGTAGTGCATGAACTTGCCGCCCTTGTTCTTCTGCACGTCGGTGACGTTGTAGGTCATACCCTCGGCGGTGATGGTGCCGTGGTCGGCCACCTGGCCGCCCATCTCGGCGTAGAAGGGGGTGGTGTCCAGGACCACGATGGCCTCCATGCCGGAGACGATCTCGTCCACCAGCTGATCCTCCGCCACGATCGCGACCACTTTTGCGCCGGTGATCTCGGTCTTATCATAGCCGTCGAAGACGGTGGAGGGGATCTCCTTGCCGAACTCCACGCCGGACCAGCCCAGGTCGCCCAGGGCCTCGCGGGCCTTCCGGGCGCGGACGCGCTGGGCCTCCATCTCCTCGTCGAAGGCGACGCGGTCCAGGGTCATGCCCTCGTCCTGGACCATCTCCTCGGTCAGGTCCACGGGGAAGCCATAGGTATCATAGAGCTTGAAGGCATCCTTGCCGGAGAACTGCATCTCGCCCTTGGCCTTGTGCTCGGCCAGCAGGTCGGCGAAGATCTTCATGCCGCCATCGATGGTCTTGGCAAAGTTCTCCTCCTCGGTGCGGACGACCTTGGTGATATAGTCCTGCTTCTGGCGCAGGTCCTTGTACTCGCCCTCGTTCTCGTGGATGACGGTGTCCAGGATCTGATACAGGAAGGGCTCGTTCACGCCCAGCAGCTTGCCGTGGCGGGCAGCCCGGCGGAGCAGGCGGCGCAGGACATAGCCCCGGCCCTCGTTGGAGGGCAGCACGCCGTCGCAGATCATGAAGGTAGCGGAGCGAATGTGGTCGGTGATGATCCGCAGAGAGACATCACTGGCCTGGCTGTCGCCGTAGTGCGCACCGGTCAGCTCAGAGACTTTATTCGTGATGTTCATCACGGTGTCCACGTCGAACAGGGAGTTGACGTTCTGACAGATGACGGCCAGACGCTCCAGGCCCATGCCGGTGTCGATGTTCTTCTGGGCCAGCTCGGTGTAGTGGCCCTCGCCGTCATTGTCGAACTGGGTAAAGACGTTGTTCCAAACCTCCATATAGCGGTCGCAGTCGCAGCCGGGCTTGCAGTCGGGGCTGCCGCAACCGAACTCCTCGCCGCGGTCGTAATAGACCTCGGAGCAGGGGCCGCAGGGACCGGAGCCGTGCTCCCAGAAGTTGTCTTCCTTGCCCATGCGGTAGATGCGGTCCTCCGGGATGCCCACTTCGTCCCGCCAGATGTTGAAGGCCTCGTCATCCTCCTGGTAGACGGAGGGATACAGCCGGTCCTTTTCCAGGCCCACCCACTTGGGGTCGGTCAAAAACTCCCAGGTCCAGGCAATGGCCTCGTGCTTGAAGTAATCGCCAAAGGAGAAGTTGCCCAGCATCTCGAAATAGGTGCCGTGGCGGGCGGTGTGGCCGATGTTCTCGATGTCGCCCGTCCGGATACATTTCTGGCAGGTGCAGACCCGGCGGCGAGGCGGCTCCTCCTCCCCCTTGAACCAGGGCTTCATGGGGGCCATGCCGGCGTTGATGAGCAGCAGGGAGGGGTCGTTCTCCGGCACCAGGGGGAAGCTGGGCAGGCGCAGGTGTCCCTTGGACTCAAAGAAGGTCAGGAACATCTCTCTCAATTCATTCAATCCATAATACTTATGCATAACATACCTCCGATGTGAAAATACAAAAAAGACTGCAAAAACGGAAACAAAAAAAGCCCCTCCCCACCATAGGGACGGAGCTTCACGCTGCGCGGTACCACCCTAATTTCACAGGCAGGCAACACACGCCTGTGATCTCAGTTCATTCTGTAACGGGAATGTCCCGGTCCGGTCCTCCCGGACGGCTCGGAAGTGGCTTTGCGCTGGGCTGGGCCGAGGGGCTTTCACCGCTCCCCCTCTCGCTTGGGCCGCCGCTGGCGCATGGGCTTCCTCATGGCCATGATCCATGTATCATCGCTTGGTTGTTTCTATTCTACCATGCTTTTTCCCGCTGTCAAGGGCGGAAATCGACGAATCCTCCGGGGATTTTGGCGGAAAGATGGTGGAGGGCGCGAAAAACCGGCAGCAAGATGCGCCTTGCTGCCGGTTTTGGGTTCCTTAGGAATGGGTTGGAATGGGTCTTCTCAGCCCTTCTGGCCCAGGGCGAAGGCGACCTTGTTCAGCTCCAGGACCTTGGCGGGGACGTTGGCCTCCAGAGAGGCCTGCCAGGCCTCGGCAGGGATGTTGGGGAAATAATGGGACAGGCGGCCCATGAGGACCATGTTCACCGCCTTGGAGGACCCGGCCTGGTCGGCCAGGGCCAGGCAGTCCATGGCATCCACTTTAATGCCCTTGGCCCGCATCTTATCCACCAGATCCTCCGGGTACTTGGCCAGGCCCGCAATGACGGGCATAGGCTCCATCTGCTGGGTGTTGGTGACGATCTGGCCGGTGGGTTTCAGATACTCGATCCAGCGGGCGGCCTCCAGCAGCTCGAAGGAGACGATGAAGTCGGCCTCGCCCTTGTCGATGATGGGCGAATAGACCTTGTCGCCGAACCGGACATAGGTGACCACGCTGCCGCCCCGCTGGCTCATGCCGTGGACCTCGGAGACCTTCACGTCATACCCGGCGTTCACCAGCAGGTGGCCCAGCATCTTGGAGGCCAGCAGGGAGCCCTGGCCCCCCACGCCTACGATCATAATATTCACAGTTTCCACTTGGCGTATCCTCCTCAAAATCAAACAGTCAAGGCGTCCCGGTGGCACATCTGCATGCACACCTGGCAGCCGATACATTGGGTCTTGTCGATCTCCGCCTTCCCGTCCCGCAGACTCAGGGCCGGGCAGCCGATGCGCATACACAGGCCGCAGCCGTTGCACTTGTCGTGGTCCACCTTCAGGGGGGCGGCCTTGGGGACCTCTTTCAGCATCACGCAGGGACTGCGGGTGATGATGACGGAGGGCTCCTCGGCGGCCAGCTCCTCTTTCAGGACCTGGTCCATCTCTTTCAGGTGGTTGGGGTTCACCACCCGTACCCGCCGGAAGCCCACGGCCTTGCACAGGGCCTCCAGATCCACTTTCCCCGCCGGTTCGCCCCGGAGGTTCTTGCCGGTGGTGGGGTTCTGCTGGTGGCCGGTCATGCCGGTGATGGAGTTGTCCAGGATCAGGACGGTGGAGTTGGTGCGGTTGTAGGCGATGTCCGTGATGCCGGTGATGCCGGAGTGGATGAAGGTGGAGTCGCCGATCACGGCCACGCTGTTCTTCTCGTGGGCCGCGCCGCCGGCCAGATTAAAGCCGTGCAGACCGGAGCAGGAGGCCCCCATGCAGACGTTCAGGTCCATGGCGTTCAGGGGCGGCATGACGCCCAAGGTGTAGCAGCCGATGTCGCCGTAAACCATACACTTATTTTTCGACAGGGTGTAGAACACGCCCCGGTGGGGACATCCGGCGCACATGACGGGGGGACGGCCGGGAATTTCGTCTTCCAGCGTGACGGTCTCCTTCTCCGGCCGACCGAGACAGCGGGCGACGACCCCCTGGGTCAGCTCGTCGATCATGGGCAGGACGTCTTTGCCGCTGACCTCCACGCCGATCTGCCGGCAGTGGTTCTCAATGATGGGCTCCAGTTCTTCCACCACCAGGACCTTGTCCACCTGGGCGGCAAAGTCCTGGATCTTCTGCACCGGCATCGGCCAGGACAGGCCCAGCTTCAGCACGCAGGCTTTGTCGCCAAAGACCTCGCGGACATATTGATAGCTGGTGGAAGAGGTGATGATGCCGATGGAGGTATCCTCCCCCATCTCCATGCGGTTGAGGAAGGTAGTCTCTGCCAGCTCCGTCATGGCGGCGGTGCGTTCTTCAACGCGATGGTGCGCCTTCATGGAGTTGGTGGTCATCATGACCCGCAGAGGGTCCTTCACATACTCCCGCTTGGGGACCTCCTGCCGCGCCCCCTTCTCCACGATGCTTTGGGAGTGGGAGATCCGCGTACACATCCGCAGTAGGATGGGCGTGTGGTATTCCTCGGAGAGGCGAAACGCCTCCTTGGCAAAGGTCAGCGCCTCCTGGCTGTCCGAAGGCTCCAGCATAGGGACCTTGGCAGAGATGGCGTAGTGGCGGGAGTCCTGCTCGTTCTGGGACGAGAACATGCCGGGGTCATCCGCCACGCAGATGACGAGGCCCGACTCGACGCCCTGATAGGAAATGGTAAACAGCGGGTCCGCCGCCACGTTCAGGCCCACGTGCTTCATGCAGCAGGCCGAGCGCACACCCCCCAGGGCGGCCCCGTGGGCCACCTCTAGGGCGACCTTTTCATTGGGCGCCCACTCGCAGTAGATCTCCGGGTATTTGGCGGCTTCTTCGGTGATCTCCGTGCTGGGGGTGCCGGGGTAGCTGGAGATCACGCCGCACCCGGCTTCGTATAGTCCACGGGCAACGGCTTTGTTGCCCAGCATCAGTTCTTTCATGTGTTCCTCCGTGTTTCGTTGTCTTCCTGGGGGGCCGTCTCGCCCTCCTTGGTCTGCTCCACCCGTTCCATCACCTCGGCCAAGGCTCCGGTGCCGTAGTTCAGGACCCGGTTGACCCGGCTGACCGTGGCGGAGCTGGCCCCGGTCTCGCTGAGGATGGTGGTGTAGACCTTGCCGGCGTGGAGCATCCTGGCCACGTCGAACCGCTGCTCCATGGCCCGCAGCTCGGTCACGGCGCACAGATCGTCAAAAAACCGGCAGCATTCCTCCACGCTGTTCAGGGCGGCGATGTGCTCATATAGATCCAGGCTGCGCTCTTTCTTTTTTGCTCTCGGCATGGCATTTCCCTCCTTGCGGCGTATGGCGTTGTCTTAGCTCCGGTTCTGCTGGGCCACCAGATGCTCAGCCCCGTAGCGCTTGCGCAGGACGGGCTTTTCGATCTTGCCGGTGGCGTTGCGGGGGATCTCGGCGAAGATGATCTTCCGGGGGCGCTTATACCGGGGCAGAGCCAGGCAAAAGTCGTTGATCTCCGCCTCGTCGCAGACGGCACCGGGCTTGAGCTCGATGACTGCGCCGCAAATTTCGCCCAGACGCTTGTCGGGCAGGCCGATGACGGCCACGTCCTTGATCTTGTCGTTGGTGCGCAGGAAGTCCTCGATCTGGACGGGGTAGATGTTCTCGCCGCCGGAGACGACCACGTCCTTCTTCCGGTCCACCAGGAAGTAGAAGCCGTCGGCGTCCTGCATGGCCATGTCACCGGTGTAGAGCCAGCCGTTCTTCAAGACCTCGGCGGTGGCTTCGGGGTTGTTGTAATAGCAGGTCATGACGCCGGGACCCTTCACGCACAGCTCGCCGACCTCGCCCTGGGGCACGGCGTTGCCCTGCTCGTCCACGACCTTGACCTCCCAGCGGTAGCCAGGGATGCCGATGGCACCGACCTTGTGGATGTTCTCCATGCCCAGGTGGACACAGCCCGGGCCGGTGGACTCGGACAGGCCGTAGTTGGTGTCGTACTTGTGGTGGGGGAAATACTCCTTCCAGCGGCGGATCAGGGAGGGGGGCACGGGCTGGGCGCCGATGTGCATCAGCTTCCACTGGTCCAGCTTGTAGTCCGAGAGCTTGATGTCGCCCCGGTCCAGGGCGTCCAGAATGTCCTGCGCCCAGGGCACCAGCAGCCAGACGATGGTACATTGCTCGTCGGAAACGGCCTTGAGAATGATCTCCGGGGAGGTCCCCTTCAGCAGCACGGCCTTGCTCCCGGCAAAGAGGCTGCCCATCCAGTGGAACTTTGCGCCGGTGTGGTACAGGGGCGGGATGCAGAGGAAGGTATCGTCATGCTGGATGTCATGGTGCTTCTGCTCCATCTCAGCGGCCTGGGTCAGGCTGCGGTGCTTATGTAGAATGGCTTTGGGGAAGCCGGTGGTGCCGGAGGAGAAGTAGATGGCGCCGTCGTCATCGTCGGTGATGAGGACCTGGGGAGGCGCAGAGGAGCAGTCGGCAGACAGCTCCCGGTAGCTCTCGGCAAAGGTCGGGCAGTTGTCGCCCACGTAGATGAGCAGGCGGCCCTTGCTCAGCTTCTCGGCCACGCTCTCGATCCGGCCGATGAACTCCGGCCCGAAGACCAGGACCTGGACCTCCGCCAGGTCGGCGCAGTATTCGATCTCCTCGGCGGAGTAACGGAAGTTGAAGGGCACCGCCAAGGCCCCGGTCTTGAGGATGCCGAAGTAGATGGGCAGCCACTCCAGGCAGTTATACATCAGAATGGCCACCTTGTCGCCTTTCTTCACGCCGCGGGAGAGCAGCATGTTGGCAAAGCGGTTGGCCTTTTCGTTAAAGACGTTCCAGGTGATCTCCCGGCGATACGGCTCGTCGGTGGTGGGCTGGATAAGGTCATATTCCTTCCAGGTCATCCGGCGGGTCTCTTTGATCTCAGGGTTCAGTTCCACCAGGGCGGTCTCGTTGCCGTAGAGCTTGACGTTGCGTTCCAAAAAATCAATAACGGGCATAGTGACGGTCCTTTCTCTGTGACGGGTCCAAAGCAGATGCTTCATCCTTTACAGCTTTAAACCCTTAGTGCATTATGTTTTACTCTAGCACGACAGAGCAGGAAAGTCAAGGGAGCCGTTCGACTCCCTTGCTGTTTCCGTCAAAAATTTTCCCTCAGGGCTGGTCCAGCTTGGCCTCCAGCTGCCGCAGCAGGGCCTCACTCTCCTGGGCCACGGCCTGCAAGGCCCCGGCCTGGAAGGGAGAGCGGAGGCCGGCCTCCTCCAGCAGGTCGGTAAAGACCTTCTCCCCGCCCTGGGAGAGGAAGCGAACGTAGCGGGCGAAGGCGTCCGCGTAGTCCTTCCGGCTCTCCAGCAGGAATTGCAGGGCCGCCGTCTGGGCCAGGCAGTAGTCGATATAATAGAACGGCGTCTCGTAGATGTGCATCTGATACTGCCAGCGGGTCCCCTCTTCCAGGTAGGGGATGCCGTCAAAGGTGATGTGGGGGCGGAACTCGGCCTCCAGCTTCCGCCAGGCGGCCTTGCGCTCTTCGGGCGTCCAGTCGGGGTTTTCATAGACCTGGCGCTGGAAGTCGTCCACGATGGTGCCGTAGGGCAGGAAGGACAGGGCATCCAGCAGGTGCATGAACTCATACCGCCCGGCGTCCTCGCCGAAGAACTTGTCCATATAGGGCCAGGCAAAGAACTCCATGCTCATGGAGTGGGTCTCCGCCGTCTCCATGCCGCCCACACCCAGCTCCACGACGAACGGATTCTTGGCCGTCTTATAGTCGGCAAAGGCGTGCCCGGCCTCGTGGGTGACCACATCCACGTCCCCGGCGGTGCCGTTGAAGTTGGCCAGAATAAAAGGCTGGTGGTAGGCGGGGAAATGGGTGCAGTAGCCGCCGCCCCACTTGTTCTTGCGGCTGTCCACGTCGAACGCCTCCGTGTCCAGCATGAAGTCAATGAATTTCCCGGTCTCCTCGCTCATGTCGTGGTACATGGCGCGGGCGGCGGCGAAGATCTCCTCCTTGCCGCCCTTGGGGGCGGGGTCGCCCTGAGGGAAGATGAGGTCGTAGTCATAGAGCATCAGGGGCTCGACCCCCAGCTTCTCCCCGATCTCCTTCCGCAGGCGGGCCACCACGGGCACGATGTCCCGGCGGACATTCTCGCGGAACTGCTTCACTTCCTCCGGGCCGTAGCACAAGCGGCCCATGCGGTAGTAGCCCAGCTCGACGAAGTTCCGGTAGCCCATCTTCTTCGCCATCCGGTCGCGGATGTGGACGAGCTGGTCGAACAGGCCGTCCAGCTGCTCGCTGTGGGCTTTCAGCGTCTTGCCCAGGACCTCGTAGGCCTCTTTTCTCGTGGCCCGGTCGGGGGATTTGGCGTATTTCATCAGCATGGGCCGCGGCAGCTTTTCGCCCCGGAAGACAAACTCCATGCCCGCCATCATCTGGGAGTATTGGCTGACGACCTGATTCTCTGCGATCATATCCTCGATGATCTCCGGGGACATGGCTTTCAGCTCCACCTCAAAGGACCGGAAGACCAGGGGGATGATCTCGCCCTGCTCCTCCAGCTCCTGGCGGAAGGGCGTGGCCAGCATGGCCTTGGTGTACTCTAAGAGATAGTTCTGGGCCTGGGGGCCGACCTCATCGTAATACTCTTTCTCCGCCAGGTAGAACGCATCTGCGGTGTTGATGCTGTACCGCATATAGGACAGGGCCTCGGCGGTCTCCCAGCGGATGATCAGGTCGTTGCACTTGTCTCTTGCCGCCAGCACCTCTTGGGCAGAGGCGGCGTTCTTCACCTGCTCGATGATGGCCGTGGCCTCTTTCCCAAAGTCCTCGATGGGCAGGCGGGTATAGTCCAGTTCACTGACTTTTTTCATAAATTCTTATCCTTTCCAAATGGTAAGTCTCGGATCGCCGGGCGGCCGTGGAGGCTCTCAGCGGCTCTCACGCCCCGACAAATGGCCTCCTCGACAGCGCGGGCGGCTAAGATGCCCACGGCATCCGGGTCGGCGGGGACGCTGCCGCAGGCCATGGCGAACATACTGTCCCCATCAAAGGTCGCGTTGGCGGGGCGGACGGCGCGGGCGATGCCGTTCTGGGCCACGGCGGCGAGCTTCGCCGTCTGGGGCTTGGTCAGGGCGGCGTTCGTCACAACACAGCCGATGACGGTGTTCTGCCCCACGAACTTCTCGCTGAACACATCCAGCTGCCGCTCCCCGTGGGCGATGAGCCACTCCTCGGAGTTGGCAAAGCCGGTGTTTTCGTCGTTTCTGGCCCCGGCGATGATCTGGCCGTGGTCCCACACGTCGCCCATGGCGTTGCAGGCGACCACAGCCCCCACCATCAGGTCCCCCTGGCGGTAGGCGCAGCAGCCGATGCCGCCCTTCATGGCGAACTTTGCCCCGCGAATTTTCCCCACCGTGCAGCCGGTGCCCGCGCCGAAGTTGCCCTCTTGCAAGGGGCCGCCCTGTAAGGCGGCTTCGCAGGCAGCGTAGCCCATGGCCCCGTCGGGGCGCACGTCCATGGCCCCGAACTTGAGGTCAAACAGGACGGCGGCACAGACGTTGGGGACCACCGTCACCAGCACGTCCCGGCCGATCTTCTCCTCCTCCAGCTTTTTCATCACGCCCCCGGCGGCATCCAGGCCAAAGGCGCTGCCCCCGGTGAGGACCACGGCGTGGACCACAGACCGGTTGCACAGCGGATCCAGCGCAGCGGTGTCCCGCGTGCCGGGAGACCCACCCCGGATGTCCACGCCGGTGACGGCTCCCTGGGGACATAGGATGACGGTGCAGCCGGTCCCGGCTGCCACGTCTTGCACCTGGCCGAAGGAAAAGCCGGGGATCTCGTGCAGTTCTATTCTTTCCATCGTTCGTCTCTCCAACCCGCTTTTTTGAGACAAGGCGGGTCTTTTTTCATTTTTTGTGAAAAACCGCGGAGGGGCGTACCCCTCCGCGGCGAAGTTGCTCAGGCGTTGGTCTGGTTTTCCCGGTCCCGCTGGACCAGGGCCTCGCCCACGGTGTAGATGTCTCCGGCCCCGACGGTCAGGATCAGGTCGCCGGGCTGGGCCATGTCATAGAGCCAGTCCGTCAGCTGGGCAAAATTGGCGGCGGCCTTGGCACCGGGGATGGCAGCGGCCAGGTCGTCGGAGGAGATGCCCACCTCGTTGGTCTCCCGCGCGGCGAAGATCTGCGCCAGGAAGGTCACATCCGGCTTTTTCAGCACCTCGGCGAACTCATCGAAGAGCGCCTTGGTGCGGGTGTAGGTATGGGGCTGGAAGGCGCAGATGACGCGCTGGTACCCCAGGTTGGAGGCCATGCCCAGCAGGGCCTTTAATTCGCCGGGGTGGTGCGCATAGTCGTCATAAATGTCTGCGCCCTTGGCCTTGCCCTTGAACTCAAACCGGCGGCCGGCCCCCCGGAAGTCCTGCAAGCCCTGCTGGATGGCCCAGCCGGGGATGCCCAGGACCAGGGCGGCAGCAGCGGCAGCGATGGCGTTTTTCACGTTATGCTCGCCGGGCACTTGCAGGGTGATGTGGGCCTTGGGTTCGTCGTTCCACACCACATCAAAGGAGGGGAAGCCGTGGTCCCAGGTGAGGTTTTCCGCGTGAAAATCCCCGTGGTGCAGGCCGAAGGTCAGAACGTCCTCCTTGCCCTTCAGGGCCGCCATGGTGTTCTCGTCCTCACCGTTGGCCAGCACGGTGCCGCTTTGGGGCACCAGGTCGGCAAAGGCCCGGAAGGAGTGTTCCACGTCGTCCAGGTCTTTGAAGAAGTCCAGATGGTCGGCTTCAATGTTCAGGATGACGGCGACGGTGGGATAGAAGGACAGGAAGGAGTTGCAATACTCGCAGGACTCCAGAATAATGGTCTTGCCCTTGCCCACCCGGTGGCCGGTGCCCAAAATGGGCAGGGTGCCGCCGATCATCACGGTGGGGTCGATGCGGGCGGCCATGGCAATGTGGGTGCACATGGAGGTCGTGGTCGTCTTGCCGTGGGTGCCGGAGATACACAGGGCGTTTTCATACCGCCGCATGATAGAGCCCCAAGCCTGGGCCCGCTCGAAGACGGGGATGCCCGCAGCGTGGGCAGCGGCGATCTCCGGGTTGCTGTCGTGGACGGCAGCGGTGCGGATGACCAAGTCCTTCCCTGCCACGTTTTCGGGCAGGTGGCCAATGGTCACAGGGATGCCCAGGGAGCGCAGATGCTCCACGGCAGGGCTTTCTTTCATATCGGAGCCGGAGATGATGAGGCCCTCCCCCTGGAGCACTTCAGCCAGGGGGGACATGGACACACCACCGATGCCCACCAGATGCGCCCGCTTGCCGGGCACGATATAATCATGGATTCGATCAATAGCCATTGGGTTTACACACCTTTTCCATTCCGCTATACTATATAGGTCAGCACGGCAACACGCGCCGCGCCAGCGGTTATAATACTATGTCAGTTGATTATTATACTGCAACCCCCATGAGATTGGCAAGCCTTTCCGCGGGCTTTTCCGAAAATTTGCGTTTCCGAAGGGAGGATCCCCATGCTTCGACTCTACGGTGCCACCGGCCTGACCCCGCAAGCGCTCCTGTCCTGGGCCTTGGCAAAAAGTTTTCAGATCCAGGAACTGCCGGAGATCGGGCGGACCGAACACAACAAGCCCTACTTCCCCACCCTGCCGGGTCTCCACGTCAACTGGAGCCACAGCGGGCCGTTCGTCCTCTGTGCCCTGGGAAATGCACCGGTGGGGGTAGATATCGAGGTCATCCGTCCCCGCACCGCTTCCCTCCCCCGTTACGCACTGACGGCCTTAGAGTATGCCCAGTATCAGGCCGACGGCGCAGACTGGCCCGCTTTTTACGCCCTCTGGACGCGCAAAGAAGCCTGGTGCAAATACACCGGCCAGGGCCTGCGGCGCCAGTGGGGTGAGGACATCCCGACAGACGGGCTGGTTCTCCGCTCCTACCAAGGCCCCACCTGGCGGGCCGCCCTGTGCGGGGAGGAAGCACCGCCCACCGCCATCGAATGGAAGGAGGAAGCACCATGAAGCTCTCCAAACTATTTTATGACCGGGACACCTGCCAGGTCGCCCAGGACCTTTTGGGAAAATATCTTGTCCGGGTCCAAAACGGCATCCCCCTGGTCGTTCGCATCCACGAGACGGAGGCTTACGTTGGCCCCATGGATAAGGCCTGCCACGCCTACAATTACCGCCGCACCGCCCGGACCGAAACGCTGTTTGCCCCGCCGGGGACGGCCTACATCTATCTCATCTACGGCATGTATCACTGTCTCAACTTCGTCACTGAGCCGGAGGGGACGCCCTGCGCGGTCTTGCTGCGCGGCGGTGCGGCGCGGGCGGGCATCGCTCAAATGGCCCAAAACCGCTATGGGAGATCCCCCGACGAGCTGACCCCTTACCAGCGCAAAAACTTTTTGAACGGCCCCGGCAAGCTCTGCAAAGCTCTTTCTCTGACCAAAGCACAAAACGGCATCTCCCTGCTGGGAGATGCGCTGTATCTCTGCGACCGGCTGGAGGATGTCGGTCTGGTCACGCCACCGGAGGATACCCTGCCCTTCGATATTTTATCCGGGCCAAGGGTAGGGATCGATTACGCGGAGGAGGCAGCGGCGTTTCCTTGGCGGTATCAGATCAAGCCATAACTTTCTGTGAACGCTTGCATTTGCTTGCAAAATCATGTATCCTAAAGCAAAGGAGCGTGATATTCATGGCAAACACCTCTGCTGTCTATGCACGTATCGACGACAACTTGAAAGAGAATGCAGAAAACATCCTAGCACAGTTGGGGATCACTCCCTCCAGTGCCATCCAGATGTTATACCGGCAAATCATCTTACAGCGCGGACTTCCCTTTGACCTCCATCTTCCCCCGGAGCGCCCTGTTGCGATCGGTGGCATGAGCCATGACGAATTGAACCGAGAACTGCAAAAGGGGTTGGATTCTATGCAGAGCGGCAAGATGTATTCTGTAGAAGAGGTCGATGCGATCTTGGCAAAGGAATTTGATTTATGAGCCAAAAGTATCAGGTTCAATATTCCCCCTCTGCTCTTTCTGATCTGAGAAACACCTATTCCTATATTGCCTTTCATCTCAAGGAAGTACGCACTGCTAAACATCAAGTTCGACGAATCCGCAACGCCATCGCAGATCTTTCTTCGTTTCCTTCTCGTTATCCCCCCGTCCTGTGGGAACCATGGAACGGAAAAGGACTGCACAAACTGCCAGTGGACCGATATGTCGTTTACTACCTTGTCAACGACGAAGAACACATGGTAAACATCGTCCGTATCTTTTACGGCGGCAGAGACGCAGAGC